>Ga0207639_10000138_pt1 | contig 54326 bp, 64 predicted proteins | sample KBSCornC32_FD_184299 | JGI IMG/M metagenome (GOLD analysis project Ga0207639, IMG submission 184299) | Corn rhizosphere microbial communities from Kellogg Biological Station, Michigan, USA - KBS Corn C3-2 (SPAdes) (version 2) | ecosystem: Host-associated > Plants > Roots > Rhizosphere > Soil ... | reverse complement strand
TTGCGCGGCTGTGGGCCAACTGGCGGTGGCGATAGAGAAAGGTCCGCCCGCTACCGTGCTGAGCGCCAAGGACAAGGTGCCCGCGCCCAAGGCTGCCGAAACCGAGACGCCTTGACGCGTTTGGCGGGGGTGTTTTGTGGCACAGCCGGTCATTTATCCGGCTGCCTATCTTGCTCTGGACCCGAAGTTACCGTTGAGTGAGCGGAGCTAAAATAAAGGCCAGCACCTTATACCCGCGTGGATGAGTTTGCTCTGAAACGAGAAGATATCGTTTTTCTTTTGGCGCGCTCCATGCCCGCACCCGTGCGCCGTCCGGCCCGGTGTTGCTTGGGCTTTTCACTGCGCCGGGGTGCCGGGACGCCCATTTATCTACCAACACTACGCCTTGGGCAAATGTCACCGCAGGAGGGGCTTGGACGGTACAGACCCGTGGTGCGTCGGAAACCATCACGATCATATCGTCCTTAATAAGGGCGGGATAGTTTCCGACCTTATCACCTTTGAAGCCGTCAGCTTTAGCGGTTGCGGTTATCTTGCTTGCGGTCGCGCCGGAGACGAGTGGTTCACAATATCTAGTTATGGCAGTCGAAGCATCGATAGCTGATGCGGCAGAAACCGGATGTGAAATTGCACCTGTGAGATACAGTATCGATGCTTTCCATATTTGGTTCATGATGGCTCCGATTGATAGTCTTTTTCTCGCATAATCCGGGTTGGCTAAAGATGCATTAAAGCTCCATTTTGGAGGTGGCCTCGGAATTGTCAGAGCGCGAAGGTGTCTGACAATTCGCGAGTTGAGCTTCTAGACGGCGTGAAATGGCCTTTATCGGCCAATGCTTCCGCATAGTCTTCTGCTACCCACCAAAAAAACCGCCGCTGCTGCCATCCACTTCATGAGCGCGGTGGCCATCCTCAGGCCAATGACCGCTTCCCAAGCCTTGCAAAAATGCTCTAGGGCGGGCGGCATGACCAATATCTTTCTCGTCATGGCAGGGGGCGCTGTCGGATCGGCCTTGCGCTATCTGACCGGGCGTCTTGCTTTCCACATGATGCCCGGTGCGTCCTGGCCCTGGGGGACGTTCGCCGCAAATGTCGTTGGCGGGTTCGCCATGGGCCTGCTCGCTGGGTGGCTGGCGCGCTTCAACACCTTGCCGGGCGAGCCGATCCGTCTGCTGCTGGCGGTCGGTCTGCTCGGCGGCTTCACCACCTTTTCTTCCTTCAGCCTGGAAACCGTGCTGATGATGGAGCGCGGGCAGATGGGCGTCGCGCTCGCCTATGTGGTCCTTTCCGTCATCGGTGCGGTGGGCGCGTTGGCCGGCGGCCTGGCCTTTATGAGGAGCATCGCATGAAGGGCCGACCTCCCGCCAAGGGCTCTGGCCCTCGCAAACCAGGCGCTGCGGCTCCGGGCCGTGCGCGCGGCGCGGCGAAGGCCGCTCGCGCCCGCAAGCCAGATGCGCCCAAGGCTGCCGCCCGATCCGCTGCAAAGGCGCCGGCCGCCAAGGTGTCCGGGGCAAAGCCCGCCGCCCGGCCCGCCGCCTCTTCGCCGGCAAAGGGCGTATCGCTGGACGTGCGGCAGTTCCGCGTGGCGGCGGATGACGATGGCATACGGCTCGACCGCTGGTTCCAGCGGCATCTGCCCGACATCGGCTTCAACAGCGTCTCCCGCTGGGCGCGCACTGGCCAGTTGCGCGTCGATGGCGCCCGTGCCGCGCCGGGCGATCGCGTCGCCGAGGGACAGACCATCCGTGTCCCTCCTGCCGAGCCCAAGGCCCCCGAAACCGCGAAGCCCAGACGCGTCCGCCCGCAACTGACGGACGATCAGGCGGCCTTTGCCCAGGGGCTCGTCATCCATCGCGACGCGCAGGCCATCGTCATCAACAAGCCGCCCGGTCTTGCCACGCAGGGCGGCACGAAGACGGAAGATCATGTCGACGGCCTGCTCGACGCGCTGGAGTTCGACCTTGACCAGCGGCCCAAGCTTGTCCACCGGCTGGACAAGGACACGTCCGGCGCGCTGCTCATCGCGCGCACGGCCCGCTCGGCCGCCTTCTTCGCCAAGGCTTTTTCCAGCCGTACGGCGCGCAAGGTTTATTGGGCCATCGTCATGGGCGTGCCCTCCATCGAGGATGGCATGATCGAACTGCCCATCGCCAAGCAGCCGGGCACCGGCGGCGAGAAGATGCATGTGGATGAGGAGGAGGGGCTTCCCTCCCGCTCGCGCTATCGCGTGATCGAGCGTGCGGGCAATCGCGCCGCCTGGGTCGAACTGCAACCCTATACCGGTCGCACCCATCAGTTGCGCGTCCATATGGCGGCGATCGGCCATCCCATCGTCGGCGACGGCAAATATGGCGGCAAGGAGGCCTTTCTGAGCGGCACGATCAGCCGCAAGATGCACCTTCACGCCCGTCGCATCCGGGTCGATCATCCCGACGGTGGCCGGGTCGACGTGCGCGCCGACCTGCCCGATCATTTTGCCGCCAGCCTTGCCTCGCTGGGCTTTGACTTCTCCGCCGGTGACCTGCCGCTGGACGAGGAAATCGCCCGCGCGCCCACGCGGGAGGATGAGAAGAAGGCGGCCCGCGCCCACGCCAAGCAGATCCGCAAGGACCGCAAGGGCGAACGGCGGGCGCGTGGTTCTGGCGGAGCGCCGCGCAGGAAGTCATGACCAACAAGCTCGCCGTATTCGATTGCGATGGCACGCTGGTCGACAGCCAGCACAGCATCTGCGCGGCCATGATCCGCGCATTCGAGGGCGAAAATCTGGTCGCGCCGGATCGCGCGACGATCCTGTCGGTGGTCGGCCTTTCGCTTCCGCTAGCCATGGCGCGCCTGCTTCCCGATGCGGAGGTCGATTATCATGATCATCTGTCGGACCGCTACAAGCTGGCATTCCAGCAGCTTCGCCACGAAAATGCGGTGTCGGAACCCCTTTATCCCGGCATTGCGGAACTGATCCGTGAACTGGATGCCGATGGCTGGCTGCTGGGCGTGGCTACCGGCAAATCGGACCGCGGATTGCAACTCTGCCTTGGGCATCATGGCATCCACGCCCATTTCGTGACGTTGCAGACCGCCGATCGCCATCCCTCCAAGCCGCATCCCTCCATGCTGCTTACCGCCATGGCAGAGGCGGGGGCGACGCCCCAAAGCACGGTGATGATCGGCGATACCAGCTTCGACATCGACATGGCGCTGTCCGCCGGTACGCGCGCTCTGGGCGTCGGCTGGGGCTATCACACGCCGCAGGAACTGGTCGGCGCAGGGGCGCACAGCGTTGCCATGGACAGCGCCGAACTGCGCGGCCATATCCACGCTTGCCATATGGATGCCCGATGACGGGCACGCCGCCCGTTCCGCCCGTGGACCCGGACCGGGTCGCCCGCCAGCGCTTCTTCGCGCTTGGCCTGTTCCGCCTGTCGGGCGCGCTGCTGGTGATGTTCGGCTTTCTCGTGCTGATGCAGCGCTTTCATTGGGTGCAGGGAAACAGGGCGAAGGCCATGGGCGCGATCTTCGTCATCGTCGGCCTGTTCCAGTTCGTCATCGTTCCGCGCCTGCTGCTCGCATTGTTCAGGAAACCGCCGCAATCATGAAACGCTTCTACCAGGATGCTGCCGTCGTTGCGGGCGAATCCGGTTTTGAAATCCACCTTGACGGTCGCCCGGTCCGTACGCCGGCTCGTGAGCCGCTGGCGTTGCCCACCCATAGGCTTGCCGAAGCGGTTGCGGAAGAATGGCGCGCGCAGGGCGATGTGGTTGACCCCCGGTCCATGCCGTTCACCGGCCTCGCCAACGGAGCCATCGACCAGATCGCGCCCAATCGGGAGAGCTTTGCCGCTGGGATTGCCCGCTATGCCGAGAGCGACCTGCTCTGCTATCGCGCGGAAGGTCCGACGGAGCTTGTCGTCCGGGAGTCGGCGGCTTGGGACCCGCTGCTGGAATGGGCCATGGCGCGCTACGACGTCGCCTTTCGGGTGACGCAGGGTATCATTCCGGTCGCTCAGCCCGACGAGACGCTGGCACGGCTGACGGCGGTCGTGACAGCCTTTGATCCTTTCACCCTGGCAGGCCTTTCGACGCTGGTGACGCTGTCCGGCTCGCTGGTCTGTGGTCTGGCGGTGGTGGAGGGCGGCCACGATGCCGACCTGATCTGGACGGCTGCCGAGATCGACGAAGCATGGGAAGTCGAACAATGGGGCGAGGACAAGGAGGCGGCGGCCCGGTCAGCGCAGCGCAGGCACGAATTTGCCATGGCACGAGCCTTTTGTGAGACGACTCGCGCCTGACCGGGTGGGAATGACGCGGCGTCTTCGTTCAATATCAACAGGCGGGCCATCCCCTCGCGCCCGCATTCGTTGCATGATCGAGGAGTGCGCCATCTTGCTGTCCCGTTTTCCCCTCTTTGCCCTGATCACCCTGTCCGCGCCGCTCGCGCTATCGGCCCCTGCGCTGGCCCAGCAGGCGGCCCAGGCCGCTCCCGCCGCGGGGCAGATGAGCTCGGCACAGATCGCCGCCTTCAACCAGGCCGTCACTGATTTCACCGCCGGACAGACCGCGCAGCAGGCTGGCGACAATGCCGCCGCCGCCGCGAAATATGAAGCCGCACTGCCCGCCATCCGCACGGCGGTGCAGGCCGATCCCGCCAGGATCGACAATGTGAATTTCCTCGCCAATGCGCTTTATGCAGATGCGGCGGCGCAGGGCGCGCTTGGTCGGATGGACAAGGTGATCGCGCTTTACACCGAATCCGCGTCCTATTGGCGCAAGCTGGTGGAAGCGAAGCCGACCGACGCCGCCAGCCGCAATATCTTCGCTGGCATATTGATCCAGATGGGCAATCAGAAGCTGGTCGGCGGTGACAAGATGGCTGCGGACCCGCTCTATGAGGAGGCCCTTGCCCTCGCGCGCAAGTCAGTCGCGGAAAATGGCAAGGATGCGGTGTCCCGGAACATCCTGCTGTCCGCGCTGATCGGTGCCAGCCAGACCGCAAACGACCCGGCCCTGTCCGCCGAGGCGCTGACCATGGGTAAGGCCATGCTGAGCGACGGCACCATCGATGCGATGAACAAGCCCTCGATCGAGGCGATGACGGGTACGAAAGCGGGCTGACGCCGCTTTCGTACTTTGGTTCAGTCGTGCTCCCGTATCGGGTTGCGTCGTCGCGCGGGTCGCGGGAGCAGGCTGTATTTCAACCAGGTCAGTCCCGCTTCAAGCCCCTATGCCCACGATCTTGTCGGCATAGAGCAGGCGACCGGGACCCATCAGGCCGATAAATTGCGGCAGCATATGGCGGGCAAGCGCGAAACAGCCCTCGCTGCGGCCAATCTTGCCCCAGGTGGCGATATGGTTTTCGCTGACATAATCGGCGCCATGTACAACGATGGCGCGCATTTCCGCATTGTTGTTCTGGGGGTCCAGGCCCGCCAGGCGCATTGCCCGGCCATGCTGGCCCTCATAGATTTCACTGGTCTTGAAGGCACCGGAACTGCTCGCCATCGAATTGGGCTCATTGGAAAAGCTCTGGAGCCAGCCCGAATGTTCCGGGTCGGAACCGCGGCCATGGGCGACGAGATAGGAGCTTGTCTGGCCGCCGATCAGATCGACGACATGGAAGCGCAATTCGCGTGACGGCGCGTTGAAATCGGCCAGTGCGACCCGGTCGCGCAGGGTGAACATGTGACCGTGCTGATCCAGAGCAGCCTTTGCGCGCTCCAGCAGTTGTGCATAGGGCTGGGTAGCGAGCGGTCCGGTCGATGCCGGGCGTGGCGCAGGGGGAACAGCCGGTTGCGGCTGCATTTCGCCCAGCGGAGCGGCGCGCCCCGCACTGTCGGCCAGAAACGAAAAGGCCAGCCCGCTCAAAGCGAGCTTGGTAAAACTGCGACGATCCATGAATCGCAATATAGCAAAGGAGCGGCGCCAGTCCAAGGGCGGGGCAGTGTCGTCCCCGCCGTCAGTCCCGGCAATGACCGTAAAATCGCCGTCCCGCCTCCTTTTCGGGGCGGGGCGATCGCGAAGGGGACGCCGGGTCCTATTCCGTGGCGTTGGCGCCTTCGTCTCCGCCGAGGCGCGCGGTCATGCCGGTCGCGGCGGCATCGTCCTCGATTTGCTGCTGTTCGGAAATGCTGGGCGGCGGCGCGGGTTCCGGCGCGGCATTGTTGCTCGGCTCAGGCGCCGGCGCGACGGGTTCTTCCTGGATGACGTTCTCCGCAGGCGGCTCGACCAGATTATTGGTCACTGGCGCCTCTTCCTCCTTCTTGCCGCAGGCGGCGAGGACGAGCGTGCCGGCGAGGGCGACAAGGGCGAATTTGCGCATGAAGATCAATCCTTGGATGCGATGGAGGTGGCGGGCGCGGCGGTCGGATCCACGCGGCGGCTGGACGCTTCGATCTTCTCGGCCAGCAGCTTGTCCCAGCCATAGGGATCGGAACGGAAGCTCATCGTGCCATTATTGCCGGCAAAGGCTGTCCAGTAGAGCAGGTACACGGCCACTTCCTTGGGCAGCGACACCCTCTGGGTCTTGCCGGTATCGATCAGCGACTGGATCTTGCCCGCCAGATCGGGATTGCCGGCCACCATCAGTTCCGCCAACGGAACGGGCTTTTCCAGGCGGATGCAGCCATGGCTCGCCAATCGGTCATAGCTCGAAAACTTCGCCCGTGACGGCGTATCGTGCAGATAGACGGCGAACGGGTTGTTGAAGTCGAACTTCAACCGGCCGAGCGCGCTGTTGGGGCCCGCCGGCTGCACTATCCGCTCGCCAGTCTCCGGCGTGCCGACAATCTTGTAGCCTTGCCGGATCAGCGCGGCGCGCCCCTTGGGCCACAATTCGCGCTTCGCGATGGAGGCGGGGACGTTCCAGGGCGGATTGACGACGATCGAATGGATGCTGGACGACAGCATCGGCGTCGCATTGTCCGGCGCGCCGGTGACGGCGCGCATCGACGTCACGGGTTCATCACCCTCGAACACTGTCAGCACCGCCGCGGCGATGTTCACCTGCACCCGGTTAACCGGCAACTCGCGGGGCATCCAGCGCCAGCGTTCCATATTCGCCATGATCGCGGCGATGCGGTCGTCCACCGGCACGTTCAATTCCTTGAGCGTCCGCGCGTCGAGCAGGCCGGTGGGATTGAGGCCATAGCGCCGCTGCGCCCGCTGCAGAACATCAACCAGCTTCTCGGTGGGCGTGACGCTCTTGTCCTCGATCGCGATGCGCGCGCGCACGACGTCGGGGGAGGAGTGCGCCGTCAGGGTCGGCCAGCCTCCCGCGTCGCGAATCCGCTCGTAATTGGCCAGGCCCTTGCGAAGTCCGTCATAGCCGGCATAGGGCGGCGTCAAGCTGAGCGCCCATTGCGGCAGCCTGTCCTCGCTGATCGCCTTGGCAAGGCCGGGGCGAGGATCGAAGCGCGCCGGCCGCAAAGCCCAGATTTCCAGGAAATCGGCGGTGTCCACGCGGCCCGTGCTCAACGCCTTCGCTCGATCCAGCACGGCGGACAGAAGGGCATCGCCCTTGAGCGTCTCGGTCGCTCTGGCCCGCGCCATCAGCCCCTGAACCGCGCCACCCCTGAGCCAGTCGTTCAGCCATTTTTCCTGCGCTGCCGTCGGTTGCGGTAGTGGCACGGGCGGCGGCGTCACCATCGCGGGCGGCAGGATTACCTGGGGCGCCGGCGGTTGAGACGAGGGCGCCGGGATGGTCGGCGCGACCGCCGGCGGCTGCGCCACTGTCGGGCTCGCGACAGCGCTCAGGAGGGAAATAATGGAAAAACGGATCAATTCGGGACGGTTCATGCTGGACCAGATAGCGCAAAGCCCGCATCGTTCAAACTCGAAGATAGCGGAAAAGATGATGCTGCATGTCGTTCACCATCCGGCTTATGTCTCTCCGGCAACAGAGGGCAGTTCCTTTCGCTTCGACAAATATGGGCTTGTGATGGAAGCGCTGAGCATGGCGGCGACAGCCTTTACCGTGCATGAACCCGCCCCGATGCCGCGCGCGTGGATAGAGGCGGTTCACGATCCGGCCTATGTCGAACAGGTGGCGACGCAGACTGTTTCTCGGGAAAAGGAAAGGCGCATCGGCTTTCCCGTGACGGAGCGGGTGTCGCGCCGCTCCATGCTGTCGCCCGGCGGCACGTGGCTGGCGGCGCGGCTCGCCATGCAGCATGGCTATGCTGCCAATGCGGCGGGCGGCAGCCATCACGCGCTGCCCGACAGCGGGGCGGGATATTGCGTGTTCAACGACCTTGCCATCGCCGCCCATCGGCTGATCGAGGAGCGGGGGGTGAACCGCATATTGATCCTCGACCTCGACGTCCATCAGGGCGACGGCACGGCGGTGATGACTGGGGGACGGAGCGAAATCTTCACCCTCTCCATCCATGCGGAGCGGAATTTCCCCGTGCGCAAGGCTCGCTCGACACTTGATATCGGCCTTCCCGATGGAACGGGCGATGAGGCCTATATGGATGCGTTGATGAAGGTTTTCCCGCGAACGCTCGACGATTTCCAGCCTGACCTGATCCTCTATCAGGCCGGCGTCGACCCGCATGTGGATGACCGGCTGGGGCGGCTGGCGCTCAGCGACGCAGGGCTGGACCGCCGGGACCGCGCGGTGATGCGCTGCGCGCGCAGTCGCGCTATTCCGCTGGCCAGCACCATGGGCGGCGGCTATGGCGAGGATCGAATGGCCGTTGCCCGCCGACATGCGGAATGCATGATCCGCCTGGCGGAAGAGGCGATGGGGGCTGGGGGCTATAGCCCGACCCTTTAGAGCGGATTTCGATCTGATTGAATCAGATCCCTGCTCTGGTTTCCTTGTTTTCCGCGATTTCTTAACCAGCGATCGGTTCCGATCGCTTGGAAATCGCTCTAATGCACCGTATCGGGGTTCACAGATTGGGCTTCGGGCGCATGCCGGCTTTCCATGATTTTCGCGGCAACCAGTCCCGCCGCGACCAGGGCGACGAAATCGCTGAAGGCCAGATAAAGAATGTAGCCCCACGGCGCATGGTTGAACACGGCCTGGCCGATATGCAGCCACAGCACCGCCGCCAGTGCGAACAGGACCGTTGCTCTCATCCTGTTGTCTGCGTCCACGAACCGCAGCATCAGCGCGATGATGACGCCGACGACCAGCGCCAGGATCAGGCCGCCGATCAGCGCGCTGGCGTCAGTCACGGGAAATCCGCCATTATTGTAGAAGATCGTTGCGACCGGACCCTTGCCGTAAAGGATGGTGCCCTGGGCGGTGGACGGATCGGGAATCACATAGACGCCGGTGCCGGATGGCGTCAGCGCCTGCGCGAGGGCGGCCTGCAGGTTGCTGCCGGCGGCGGCCTCCGCACGGTGAAAGGCGAGGGCGCTGAGCGGCGTCCCCCAGAAGATGAAACCGACAATATAGAGTGTGACGCCGCCGATCAGGCCGTCCAACAGGGTCTTGAACATATGCCCTCCTGTCCTCCCAATGGCTGAGAGGCTGACGGACAAACGCCAAAGCCGCAATATCTTTCCCGACGGGCGATCAGTCGGCCGTGCGGGAAGCCTTTTCGGCGATGCCCGACACGCCCTCTCTCCGGTCGAGTTCGTCCAGCACATCGTCCAGGGAAATGTCGAGATCGGCCAGCAGCACCAGCAGGTGGAACAGCAGGTCCGCGCTTTCGCCTATCGCTCCGTCGCGATCCGACGCCATGGCGGCGATCACCGTCTCCACGGCCTCCTCGCCGACCTTCTGCGCGATCTTGGCCCGGCCGCGTGCGGTCAGCCTCGCCACATAGGACTGGTCGGGATCAGCCTCCCGCCTTTGGCGGATGGTTCGTTCAAGGTCGAAAAGGGTCGCGCGCATGGCGCCATGAAGCGCCACGCGCGCGAGCCGTCAAACGAAAATTTACTTGCGCTTGCGCCGGGCAACGAAAACCCGTGCGCCGAGCGCTGCGGCGCCAAGGCCGAAGAGCGCCATCTGCTCCGGTTCGGGCACTGGCGTCGGCGCGCCGCCGGACGACGAACCGCCGCCGGAGCTGCTGGAACCGCCGCACTTCTTGCCCCAGCACCACGTCGCTTCCGCCGGAGCCGCCGCACCCATCAGAGCAATCACGCCGGCGGCCAGAAGCAGCCTGTTCACATTCATCATCTTCACCCCGCTGTTGATTAGGTCAGGTGGGCGAAGAGATGCAGGCATCGTGCCATTCGAGCGAATTGCAGGCCTCGCGGGGCCGTCATGGTTAATGCCGATCTGCCTTCATTGGTTAATGTAAAGGCAACCGACATTTTCGGAGCAACCGGGTCGATCAGGTGGCCCGAACGGCGATGCCCGCGGCAGCCAGTGCCTGATGCGCTTCAGCAATGCTATGTTGACCGAAGTGAAATATGGAGGCCGCGAGCACCGCGCTGGCATGCCCCTCGACAACACCTTCGACCAGATGATGCAGAGTACCCACGCCGCCGCTGGCGATCACGGGTACCGACACCGCGTCGGCGATGGTACGGGTAAGGGCAAGGTCATAGCCCGCCTTGGTGCCGTCCCCATCCATGGACGTGACCAGCAGTTCGCCGGCGCCCAGTTCGGCAAGACGCACCGCATGCTCCAGCGCATCGATGCCGGTGGGCTTGCGGCCGCCATGGGTGAAGATTTCCCAGCGGCCGTCGCCCACCCGTCGCGCATCGACCGAGCCGACGATGCACTGGCTGCCGAAGCGGTCGGCAATGTCGGCCACCACCTCCGGCCGGGCGACCGCCGCGCTGTTCACCGCGACCTTGTCCGCGCCGGCCAGCAGCAAGGCGCGGGCATCCTCCGGGCTGCGCACGCCGCCACCCACGGTCACCGGCATGAAGCAGACCTCCGCCGTGCGCCGGACCACGTCGATGATCGTGCCGCGCGCCTCATGCGTGGCGGTGATGTCGAGGAAGCAGAGCTCGTCCGCACCCGCCGCGTCATAGATCTTCGCCTGCTCGACCGGATCGCCCGCATCGCGCAGATCGATGAAGTTCACGCCCTTGACCACGCGTCCATTGGCGACGTCCAGGCAGGGGATGACGCGGGTGCGGACAGTCATGCCGCCGCCTGCGCCACCGCCAGCGCCGCCTTCAGGTCCAGCCGCCCGTCATAGAGCGCGCGGCCCGTGATCACGCCCTCAATGCCCTCGTCGGCATGCAGGCTCAGCACGCGAATGTCCGCGATCCCGGCGACGCCGCCGCTGGCGATCACCGGAATGTCGGTGGCGCGGGCCAGATCGACGGTCGCGTCGATATTGCAGCCCTTGAGCAGGCCGTCGCGGCCGACATCGGTGAACAGCAGGCTGGCCACGCCCGCATCCTCGAACCGGCGGGCAAGGTCGACCACTGGCATGTCGGACTTCTCCGCCCAGCCATCGGTCGCGACGAAGCCGTCCCGCGCATCCACCGCCACCACGATCCCGCCGGGGAAGTCCCGCGCGGCCGCCTTGACGAAGTCCGGATCCTTGAGCGCCGCCGTGCCGATGACGATGCGCGATACGCCGAGGTCGAACCAGCGTTCCACCGCCTCCCGATTGCGGATGCCGCCGCCCAGTTGCACATGGCCGGGAAAGGCCGCGACGATCGCCTCGACAGCCTCGGCATTGACCGCGCGGCCCGCAAAGCTGCCGTCCAGGTCCACCACATGCAGATGCTGCGCGCCCGCTTGCGCGAACAGCACCGCCTGGGCGGCTGGATTGTCGCCATAGACGGTGGCGCGGTTCATGTCGCCCTCGGCCAGGCGGACGACCTGGCCGCCCTTGAGGTCGATGGCGGGGAAGACGATCAGGCTCATATTATCCTCGGCGGTTTCAGGGACGCCAATCCAGAAAACGGGACAGGAAGGAAAGGCCATAGCTCTGGCTCTTTTCCGGGTGAAACTGGCAGCCGATGATCGTGTCGCGCGCCACCGCGGCGACCAGCGGCCCGCCATGATCGGTGACGGCGGCGACATCCGCCTGGTCGGCGGCCTCGAAATGATAGCTGTGCAGGAAATAGGCCTCGCCCGCATGTAGCAGCGGCGGCGTGCCGCGCAGCATCACGTCGTTCCAGCCCATGTGCGGCACCTTGATCGCGGGGTCGCTCGGCTCGATCAGCCTGACGGTGCCGGCTATCCAGCCCAGGCCTTCATGGCGGCCGAACTCTTCCCCGGCATCGGCCAGCAACTGCATGCCCACGCACACGCCCAGGAAAGGCACGCCGCGCTTGTGGACGGCTTCGTTCATCGCCTCCACCATGCCGGGGATCGCGACCAGCGCGTCACGGCAGGCGCGGAAGGCGCCGACGCCGGGCAGGACGATGCGATCCGCCCTGGTTACGACTTCCGGATCGGCGGTGATGACGGCGTGATCCGCCCCCGCCTTGCGCAGGGCGTTATGCACCGAATGAAGGTTGCCCGCGCCATAGTCGATCAGGGCAAGCGCTGTCACAGCATCCCCTTGGTCGAGGGAATGGCGTCTGCCTTGCGCGGGTCGATCTCCACCGCCTGCCGCAACGCGCGGGCGAGGCCCTTGAAGCAGCTTTCGACGATATGGTGATTGTTGCTGCCGTAGAGATTTTCGATGTGCAGCGTGATCCCGGCGGCCTGGGCGAAGCTGTGGAAGAAATGCTCCACCATCTCGCTGTCCCATTCCCCGATGCTCTGGACGGTGAGGCCCACCTTGAACACCAGCCAGGGGCGGCCGGAAATGTCCAGCGACACGCGGGTCAGCGTCTCGTCCATCGGGGAATAGACGCTGCCGTAGCGGGAAATGCCGCGTTTGTCGCCAAGCGCCTTCGCCACCGCCTCGCCAATGGCGATCGCCGTGTCCTCGGTCGTGTGATGCTGGTCCACATGCAGGTCGCCGACCGTCTTCACGTCCATGTCGATCAGCGAATGACGAGACAGCTGCTCGATCATGTGATCCAGGAAGCCAATGCCCGTCGAAACGGTATAGATGCCGGTGCCGTCCAGGTTGACGGTCACGTCGATCTGCGTTTCCGCAGTATTGCGGTGAATGTCGGCCGTGCGCATGGCTGCGCCCTATAGCGCACTGTGCCCGTCTTGCAATGTGCTCGGGCAATCTTTGGCGCGGACTTGACCCGCGCCGCTGCGCCGTTAGGACATTGGCGCATGAGCGACGACCTGCCCGACAGCCTGATTCCCTATGATGAAATCGTGCAGGAGGCCCTGCGCGCAGTGGTTGGCCGCGTGCTGGGTGAGATCGAGCGGTCCGGTGGCCTGCCGGGGACGCATCATTTCTACATCACCTTCAAGACTCAGGCGGCCGGAGTGGATATTCCCCGCCATCTGGTCGAGCGCTTTCCCGACGAAATGACCATCGTACTCCAGAACAAATTCTGGGATCTGAAGGTCAGTGACGACGAATTCGGGGTCAGCCTGACCTTCAACCAGGTGGCGGCGCACCTGACGATTCCGTTCGCCGCGATCACCGCCTTCGTCGATCCGGCGGTGAATTTCGCGCTTCAGTTCCAGGCGCAGGCCGACATTGCCCCAGAACCGCATGAAGAGGCGGAAAATGACGCGCCGCAGGTGACGACGGAGGACGGCTCCAACGTCGTGACGGTTGACTTCGGCAAGAAGAAATAACGCTGGAATAACGGGTCGAGCCTCCCCAGATTGACGGCACTCCGGCGATTTCATGGGAGTGCCCGACTTGAACGACAGCCGCATCGAAACCGACAGCATCGGCGCCATTGACGTGCCGGCCAGCGCCTATTGGGGCGCGCAGACCCAGCGAAGCATCGAGAATTTTCCCTTCGGCGCGGGCGAACGCATGCCGATCGGCATCATCCATGCGCTGGCCATCGTGAAACAGGCGGCGGCGCGGGTGAATCGCGGCCACGGGCTTGAGTCGGGCTTGGCCGATGCCATAGAGGCTGCCGCGGCCGAGGTCGTCGCAGGCAGGCATGACGACCAGTTCCCGCTCGTCATCTGGCAGACCGGCAGCGGTACCCAATCCAACATGAACGTCAATGAGGTGATCGCCGGCATCGCCAACGAGGGCATGACGGGCAGGCGCGGCGGCAAGAGCCCCGTCCACCCCAATAACCATGTGAACATGGGCCAGTCGTCCAATGACAGCTTTCCGACCGCCCTGCACATCGCGGCGGCGCGGGCCGTAACGGCGGAACTGTTTCCGGCGCTCGACCGGCTCCACGCCGCGCTCGACGCCAAGGCGAAGGCCTGGGACGGCATCGTCAAGATCGGCCGCACGCATTTGCAGGACGCGACGCCGCTCACGCTGGGCCAGGAATTTTCCGGCTATGCCCATCAACTCTACCGCGGCCGCAAGCGGATCGAGCCGGCGGCCATGCACGGCATGATGGCGCTGGCGCAGGGCGGTACGGCGGTCGGCACCGGCCTCAATGCGCCCAAGGGCTTCGACGTGGCGGTGGCGAAGGAGATCGCTGCGCTGACCGGCCTGCCGTTCCGGGCCGCCGACAACAAGTTCGAGGCACTCGCCTCCAATGACCCGCTGGTCCATCTGTCCTCTACCCTCGCGACGCTGGCGGTGGCGCTGACCAAGATCGCCAATGACATCCGCCTGCTCGGCAGCGGGCCGCGCTCCGGCCTTGGCGAACTCGACCTGCCGGCCAATGAGCCGGGCAGCTCTATCATGCCGGGCAAGGTCAATCCCACCCAGTGCGAGATGCTGACTATGGTTGCCGCACAGGTGATCGGCAATCACCAGGCGGCGACGGTAGGCGGCCTGCAGGGGCATCTGGAACTCAATGTCTTCAAGCCGATGATCGGCGCTGCGGTGCTGCGGTCGATCCATCTGCTGAGCGTGGGGATGAAGAGCTTTGCCGAACGCTGCATCGATGGGCTGGAGGCGAATGAGAGGCGGATTGCCGAGCTGGTCGACCGCTCGCTCATGCTGGTCACTGCGCTGGCGCCGGAGATTGGCTATGACAATGCCGCCAGGATCGCGAAACATGCGCATGCCGAAGGGCTGACGCTGAAGGAGGCGGGCCTGCAACTGGGGCTGGTCGACGAGGCAAGCTTCGACCGGCTTGTTCGACCGGAAAATATGGTTTGATCCACATCACCATGGTGGAACCCGACGCGCTGCGGTACATTCATGTCCCATGAGGAAAAAATCGTCCGACAAGCCCGTCATCGCCATCCGCTCGCCCCGCAAGGACGGGCTGCTGAGAAAAGTAGCCCGCGTCGGTGCGACCGTCGTTGCTGCGCGTGTGGCCGCCGATACCGGCAAGAAGGGCGTGATCGGCCTGTTGGCGGGCATGGGCGCAAAACGGCTCATCATGCGCCATCCCATGGGCACGCTGTTCGTGACCGGCGCCTATATGGCCGGCAAGGTCTATGAGGCGAAGCGCGAGGCGGACCGCAAGCGCATGGCCAAGGCCCTGCCGGACACCAGCCCGCCGCCCATCCTGATCGAGGAGGCGCGCAAGGCTCGCAAGGGCTGACGGCGCGACAGAGTCCCCCTTGCCAAATCCCGTCCATGGCGCCAAGAGCGGCCATGGCCGACAGCAGCTCCATAGAGACGCCCGATTTCAAGCGCCGCGGCGTCCTGTTCGTTCTTTCCTCTCCGTCCGGCGCCGGTAAATCGACCATTGCGCGCAAGTTGCTGGCCGCCGAGCCGGATCTTGCCATGTCCGTGTCGGCGACGACCCGCCCGATGCGGCCGGGCGAGGTCGACGGCAAGGATTATCATTTCGTCGATCTGGAGGAATTCCGGCGCATGACCGCCGATCATGAGTTCCTGGAATGGGCGCATGTCTTCGGCCAGCGCTATGGCACGCCTCGCGCTGCGGTGGAGGCGATGTTGAAGTCGGGCCGCGACGTTCTGTTCGATATCGATTGGCAGGGCGCGCAGCAGCTCCACCAGATTGCGGGCGGGGACGTGGTGCGGGTGTTCATCCTGCCGCCGTCGATGGAGGAACTGGAGCGTCGCCTGCGCGGACGGGCGACCGACAGCAATGAGGTGATCGAGGGTCGCATGTCCCGCGCCGCTGGAGAGATCGCGCATTGGGACGGCTATGATTATGTCCTGTGCAATGTGGATGCGGACGATTGTTTCCAGCGCGTCCAGACCATCCTGCATGCCGAGCGCATGAAGCGCAGCCGGCAGACGGGCCTGATCGGCTTCATCCGCAGGCTGAGCCGCTATCACCAGGAAGATTGAGGGAAGCCAGACCAGGCCTATCCCTCAAAACCCGCTGGTTCAGCCCAATCGGGATGGACCCAGGCCATCGCCTTGAACAGCGTTCCCATTGCATCATCGGCGGTCAGCCGCAGGCGCGCTGCCTCCACCTCTTCCGCGCGGGCCGGCGTCGTGCGGGCCAGTTGATCGGCGCGGGCGTCGATGCCGAGCTGACGCAGGAAGGCGCCCTGATCGACCGGTCCCAGCACCCGCAGCCCTGCCTGTCGCGCCATGTTGCCGATCATGGTGAAGTCGACATGGGTGGTGAGGTCGCTTTCGCCCGGCTCGATGAAAGGGTCCGCGAAACGGTGCGCGCGCACCGCCTGCAACGTATCCCCCAGCGCCGGCCCCTCATAGCCATAGTCTATGATGATAGCTGCGCCGCCCTGCCGCGCGATCCTGTGTGCGAGTTCCAGCGCGATCGCCGTGCCCGCCAGCGGCATCTCCAGTATCGCACCTTCCGGCGCTTCGGTGGCAAGGGGCGGGATGCCCGATTCGACGCGGCGATAGCCGGTGACGGGCGCGAAGCGATCGGGCTGGTCCGGATCGGGGCAGATCACCACCCGTTCGCGCCATTCCCCGCCGCTGCGCACGATCTGCCGCACGGGCAAGGCGTCGAAAAATTCGTTCGCGACGACCAGCAACGGACCCTGTTCTGGCAGGCCGGAGACGGCATCGTGATGCAGGACATTGGGGATCAGCGTCCTTTGCCGTTCACGCAGGCTGGGGCTGGTCTCCACGAAATGGACCCGGGGGACGAAGGATATGCTGGCCATCGCCCGTAGCGCGTCGGAGGCGAGCGTAGCGCGACCGGGGCCGAGTTCGACATAGCCGATATCCGGCCGGCTGCCCGACCGCATCCAGACGTCCGCCAGGCACAGCCCCACCAGTTCTCCGAACATCTGGCTGATTTCCGGCGCGGTGGTGAAGTCGCCAGCGGCGCCCAGCGGGTCGCGCGTGCCGTAATAATGCTGGTTCGCCTCCGCCATATAATGGGCGATGGAAATCGGTCCGCCTGACGCGATCTGGCGCGCCAGGCGTTCCGACAGGCTCAGCTCAACTGACACTCGCGCTGCCCGCTATCGGTTCCACGCGTATGCGGCGGCTCCGGGCGGTGAAGATCAGGTACAGGCCGCCCAGGATCATCGGCACGCACAGCCACTGGCCCATGTGCAGGCCGGTGCGGGCCGCGAATTCCATGAGCTGCGCGTCGGCTTCACGGAAATATTCGACCCCGAAGCGGAAGATGCCATAGCAGAGCAGGAAGATGCCCACCAACATGCCGGGCTTGTAGCGCGCGCGGGTTTTCCAGAAGGCAAAGGCAAGGATCAGGAACAGCACGATGCCCTCCAGGAAAGCCTCGTAGAGCTGGCTGGGATGGCGGGGGAAGGGGCCGCCGGTCGGGAAGACGATCGCCCAGGGTACGTCGGTTTCCTTGCCCCACAGTTCCCCGTTCACGAAATTGGCGAGCCGGCCGAAGAACAGGCCGAACGGTACGCAGCAGGCAACGAAATCATGGATGCGCAGCCAGGAGAGCTTTTCCTTGCGCGCCATGTAGAGAATGCCGAGCGACACGCCGACCGCGCCGCCGTGAAAGGACATGCCGCCGTTCCACAGCTTGAAGATGTCGAGCGGATGGCGAAGGATCTCGGGCTGGTAGAAGAACACATAGGCCAGCCGCCCGCCGATGATGATGCCCAGCGTCGCATAGAAGATCATGTCGTCCGCATGGCGGCGCGCCATGGGGGAACCGGGCTGGGCAATCAGCTTCAGCAGGTACCAGTAGCCGATCAATATGCCCGCCAGATAGGCGAGGCTGTACCATTTCAGCGTGAAGAAGCCGAGGTCGAGGGCAACCGGGCTGAGGCCGAGCTGGTCGAAGCGGATGGCCCCCGAAGCGGCGGCGGCAAGGTCAAGGATCAAGTTGGCGTTCCCCTTGGGAAATTCGGTCCCCGCCATAGAGCAAGGTGGGGGACTGAGGGAAGGGAGGAAGTTGATCGACCTGCTTCAGGAAGGCTGCATGTCGACCGCAGCCATGATGGGGCGCACCCGCAATGACATGTCCCGTCGCATCCCGGATGCAGAAAGGGAGCCGACGCGCAGTCCAATGCGCCGGCTCCCTCTGCGTTGATGCCCTGCGACCCAAGGCTCTCAACGACTGCACCGCCAAGACGGCGCAGCGATGTGTTACCCGTGCAGCTTCAGCGCCGTTTCCGCTATGCGGCGGCCCTGGTAGCGCGCGCCTTCCAGTTCTTCTTCGCCCGGCTGGCGGCTGCCGTCGCCACCGGTCAGCGTGGTCGCGCCATAGGGCGCACCCCCGCGTACCTTGTCGACGCCCATCTGCGCGGCAAAGCCATAGTCGAGGCCGACGATGACCATGCCGAAATGCAGCAGGTTGGTGATGATCGAGAACAGCGTGGTTTCCTGTCCGCCATGCTGGCTTGCCGTAGAGGTGAACGCGCCGCCCACCTTGCCGTTCAGCGCGCCGCGTGCCCAAAGGCCGCCGGCCTGGTCCAGAAACGCCGCCATCTGGCTCGACATGCGGCCGAAACGGGTGCCGGTTCCGACGATGATCGCGTCATAGTCGGCCAGATCGGCGACGCTCGCAATCGGGGCTTCCTGATCGAGCTTGAAATGAGCGGCCTGCGCGACTTCCAGCGGCGCCGTTTCGGGCACGCGCTTGATGTCGACCTGCGCCCCTGCGGCGGCGGCGCCTTCCGCCACGGCCTTCGCCATCGTCTCGATGTGGCCGTAGGAGGAGTAGTAGAGAACCAGAACTTTAGCCATGTGCGTCTCCATTTCATCTAATGCATTGTTAATAAAAAGGTTTCAAAACAGTTGGCCGCCTGCGCCGGGGGAGGGGAAGAGCGCAGGCGGCCTTTCGGCCTGCCCAGAGGGAGGAAGGGCGGGCCTTATTCGCTGTCCACCAGGACGATTTCGGCGTCCTCGATGGCGGTGATGACGATGGGCGCGCCGCCGATGATCGCAGCGCCGTCCCGCGCCTCGAAAATCTGGCCGTCAATCTCGATCCGGCCGGTTGCCGGAACCAGATAGAGGTGGCGCCCCTCGGCACTGTCGTAGGTCACGCTCTCGCCCGCCTTGACGGTTCCGCCGAGCAGCCTGACGTCGGCGCGGACGCGCAACGCCTCGCCATCCTCGGCATGGCCGCTTGCCAGAACGACCAGCCCGCCCGATCGGTCGCCCTTCGGAAAAGGCTTGGCGCCCCAGCATGGCTGACCGCCCTTGGAGCGCGGCGTGACCCAGATCTGAAAGAGGGTCGTCGTCTCGTCTTCCAGATTATATTCGGCATGGCGGATGCCGGTGCCCGCGCTCATCACCTGGACGTCGCCGGCCTCGGTACGACCTCTGTTGCCCAGGCTGTCCTGATGGGTGATCGCGCCCTTGCGGACATAGGTGATGATCTCCATGTCCGCATGCGGATGCGGCGGAAAACCCGAACGGGGGCGTATTTCATCATCGTTCCAGACGCGGATCGCGCCCCAGTTCATGCGGGCGGGATCATGATAGTCGCCAAAGGAAAAATGGTGACGCGCATTCAGCCAGCCATGATCGGCATGACCGAGGGACGCGAAGGGGCGACGCTCGATCAGGCTCCCTACTGTCATACTCATGATCAATGCCTTTCGATTGCGATGCCGGACGGTTCCGGCTTGCTTAATCCCCATCTAGCGATCAGGATCGTTTCTTGAATAAGCAGCATTGAAACGGATTGTTTCCTTATGCGTCTTCCGGATTTCGAGGCATGGGCGATGTTCGCCGCCGTGGTCGAACATCGCAGCTTCACCGACGCCGCCAAGGCACTGAGCGTGTCCAAGGCCACCGTGTCCAAGGCCGTGACGCGCCTGGAGCAGCATCTGGACACCAGCCTGTTCAGCCGCACCAGCCGTCGCCTCGCGCTGACTGAGAGCGGCAGGCGGCTGGCCGATCATGCGGCGCGCATCCTGTCCGAGGGGCAGGCAGCGGAGGAAGCGGCCAGAGATGAAACGGCCGAACTTTCCGGCGTTGTCAGGCTCGGCGCGCCGATGACCTTCGGCTTGCTCCGCATCGCACCGCTGGTCGCCGAGTTCACGAAGCAGAACCCGCTGGTCGACATCGACCTCCACCTCTCCGACGCACGCATCGACTTGGTGGAAATGGGCCTGGACGCCACCATCCGCATCGCCGACATGCCCGACAGTTCGCTTCGGGCCCGGCGCCTGGCCGATGTCGAGCTGCATGTGGTGGCGTCGCCTGCCTATCTGGCGGAACGGGGGCGCCCCGCCCATCCGTCCGACCTGGGCAGCCATGATTGCCTCTGCTATTCCAACACGCCGACGCCTGAGGTCTGGCGCTTTTCAGGGCCGGGCCAGCAGAATGTCGTGGTGCAGGTACGCGCCCGCCTGACCGTCAACAGCGGCGAGGCGATGCTGCCAGCCCTGCGTGCCGGGGTCGGCATTGCTCGGCTGCCCGACTTCATCGTCGGGCAAGCGCTGGCCGCTGGTGAACTGGAAGAACTGTTGGTGGACTGGCGGCCGCCGCCGATCGGCATCCATCTGGTGACGCCGCCGTCGCGGTTGCGGCCCGCGCGGGTCGATGCGGTGCTGGATTTCCTCACCCGCCATCATGGCTGCTGAGCTCTCGTTTCGCAGACGAATCCATATTGACTCCAACTGAATCATTTCGTGTCCAAAACGTTGAAAACAGATTCAAAATAGCGCGACTCGTGGAGTTCTGCCGGTTAGCGAAAAATTAACCTTTGTCCTTCAGAAGTTTTTTGGTTAATGAATTGGAGCGGTCGTCGTTCTCTGGGGGTGAACGGAACCGCTACGCAAAGGGGCTTCACATGCGCGTGCTGCTAATCGAAGACGAACCGACGACGGCCAAGGCGATCGAGCTGATGCTCACCACCGAGGGGTTCAACGTCTACACGACCGACCTGGGCGAAGAAGGTCTCGACCTCGGCAAGCTCTACGACTACGATATCATCTGCCTCGACCTGAACCTGCCGGACATGCACGGCTATGACGTGCTCAAGAAGCTCCGTGCGGCGAAGGTGCAGACGCCCGTGCTGATCCTGTCCGGCGTGGCGGAAATGGACAGCAAGGTTCGCTCCTTCGGCTTCGGCGCCGACGATTATGTGACGAAGCCCTTCCATCGCGAGGAACTGATCGCCCGCATCCATGCGGTGGTCCGTCGGTCCAAGGGGCATTCGCAGTCGGTTATCCGCACCGGCAAGCTGGCGGTGAACCTGGACGCCAAGACCGTGGAAGTGGACGGCAACCGCGTCCACCTGACCGGCAAGGAATATGCGATGCTGGAGCTGCTCTCGCTCCGCAAGGGCACGACGCTGACCAAGGAAATGTTCCTGAACCACCTTTATGGCGGCATGGACGAACCCGAACTCAAGATCATCGACGTCTTCATCTGCAAGCTGCGCAAGAAACTGGCGCTGGCCTGCGGCGGGGAAAATTACATCGAGACCGTATGGGGCCGCGGCTATGTGCTGCGCGATCCCGACGAAGCCGAGGAATTCGCGACCAAGGTCGCCTGACCGTACCATAGCGACGGAAGAAAAGGCTGCCGGTTCCAGTGGGATCGGCCGCCTTCTTCATTCATGTGTTCTGCGACGGGCAGAACCTGATGGCTCCGGAAAGATGCGAAATCATCGCCACTTATTATTGGTGTCCGGTCCCTGTGCACGCGTCCGAAAGCCAGGCCGTTTCGTTTCGATCGAGGGACGGAATGCGTCAGGCACATGATATCCTTCGGTCGGCCGATCGATAGTGACGCGGTTTCTGACCGCCTCCGGATTGATCTCGGCCGTCAATTGCACGCCAAAGCTCTGCCCCTTGCGCCACGCGATCCGGCCATGGGCAGGCCGGCAGTCGGGCAGGAGGATGACCACGCTCTCTCCCACCGCGAGTTCGCGGTCGCACCGCCCGCCCAGGCCCATTTCCGAAACGTCGCGGACCAATATGTCGATCTCACCATGATCTGGATGACGCATGCGCGCCTTCAGCAGTCTGCGCTGGCGATCATGAAGTCGCTTGGAAGCAAAATCGGAATCAGAAACGGACATTCCGTACCGTATCTCTTCAATATGGTGCCGCGACGCACCTTTGGCGACCTTCGGTTCCGTTCGGCATGGCCGAAGGAACCCTATGATATGCAATCTAGACCTTTAGGCGCGCCAAGAAAAGCGCGATCATCTTAAACCATCTATATCAAAGGGTTTTGGCGCCCGGTTCAGAAAGCGTGAAGGCTGGCGATCCGGTGAGGATCGCCAGCCTTCGATCAGGCGGGGAGGCGGCAATAGGGCTGAAAGCCGGGCGGGGACATGCCGCCTCCGGGCGAGGTCAGTTGGCCGCCTGATCCGAGTTTGTCGAACTGCCTGAACCGGATGCCTGTCCGCTGCCCGACAACTGCCCGGAGGCATCAACGGATGCCAGGCCGTTTGCGCTGTTCGCCGCGCCGCTGGCGGCGCCCGCAACGCTGCCCGCGGCATTGCCGGCTACAGTACGGGTGTCATTCGCGGCATTGGCGGCGCGGTCGCGCGCTGCCCCTGCGGTGGCGCTGGCACGGTCCCTGGCCTCGCCTGCGGTTGTGGCGGCGCGATCCCGCGCTGCGCCGACGGTGCTGCCGGCCTGGTCGCGCAGGCCACCCACGGCGTTGCGCACGTCGCCGGTGCCAAGCGTGTCGGCCGTCAGGCTGCCGCTTGCCGATCCGCTGGCAGAACCCGAAGCGATGCCGCTGTGGCTCTTGCCGTGGCGGCTGACCGATCCGGAGGCAGAACCGTTGCCGCTGCCATGGCCAGAACCGCTGGCGCCGACGCGGCCATTTTCAAGGTCGATGCTGCGGTCGAGGCCAACGCCGCCCGAACCGCTCAGCGTACCGCCCAGCGATCCGCCCACGCCGCCCATGCCGCCCAGCGCGCCACCCAGGCCGCCGCCGAGCATGCCGCCGCCACTGCCACCCAGCAACTGGGCAGAGGCGGGCGCGGCGGTGAGAGCAGCGAGAGCGGCGGTAGCAATCAGGAATTGGACTTTCATCGATCGTCTCCTTGTTCGTTGTCGATCCGATGGCAGGACAACGGAAGGGCGATCCACTTTAATCCCCGAATGTCATAAAAATTTTTCAAATATTTGAAAATCAATCATTATTTCTGCAATTGCCGCAAATGACGCTGAGCCCGGCATTGCGCTTTGCTTCCGCGCGCAAGGCCTGCACGCTGCCGGCAGCGAACAGCCGCCCCGCCACCAGCGGCGCCGCGAAGGACGTGCCGCGAACCTTGCCCTTGCCGCCATCGACCCGCGCTGCATTCATGTCGGCCCCCGGCGCTGCGAAGTCGACGTGACGCGCTCGCCCGGCCTCGGGCAGGACGCGGCCGCGCCCGTCTATGCCGGTGACGGCGACTACCCCGGCATAGGAGGCGGGATAGGCCGGAGGGGCCGCCGGACCGTCATTGCCCACCGCCGCGACAATGGACAGGCCGTGTTCCCGTGCCAGTCGGATCGCGCCGGCAAGCAGCGGATTGTCCGGCCCCACCAGGCTGACCGTCACCACTTCGGTCCCGCGCGCCACCATCCAGCCCAGCGCCCGCGCGATCGCGAAGGCGCTGCCGCCCGCCGGATCATCGCCATAGACATCCGCCACCAGCAGCGGCGCGCCAGGCGCCGCACCCCTGATGCTGCCTGTCCCGCTGATCAGGGAGGCTACCGCTGTCCCATGTGCGCTGGCGCGAGGAGCGCCGCGGGCGAAGCCCCGCTGCTCGATCACGCCGCTCAGCGCCGGGTGGCGGGCGACGCCGCCGTCGATCAGGCCTGCCACCTTGCCACGCGCCGTCCCGCCCTCAGCCAGTGCGGCTGCGGAAATGCCGATCGAAGGTCCGCTGGGGAAATAGAGATTGTCGGCGCTGGCCTGTGCCTCCGGCGCGAGCGATCGGACCTGTTTCAACGCGCGCGACAGGCTGCGGCCCTGCGGCACGGTCAGACGCGCGATGTTTAGGTCCAGCCCTTCTATGGCCGCATTTTCCACGCCATAGCCGGCTGAACGCAGCGCCTCGACGCTTTCCGTCCGCGCTCCGGTCAGCAATATCACCCCGCGCCGCGCCGGCTGGCGCCGGTCGTCCAGTTCCACTTCATCCGCATGCCGCCGCAGCAGATCGTCGATTCGCGCTGCGCGCGCCGCTACCAGCCGGTCGGCCAGCCGCGCGGGCGACAATTGGTCGAGCCCAGCCTGATCCAGCGCGCCGTCCACCCGGTCCAGCACTTGCGGCACGATGCCGCCCACTGGTCCGCTGACCTGACCCAGGGTGCCGCCGGTCGCGGGTAACAACTGCGCCTGCGCGCCCGGTGCGGTCAGCAGCAGGCCTGCGACGATCCATGGACGCGTGAATTTCATCTCGACCTCTCTACCACCGACCTTTTCACAATCGGACTGCTTTACGGTCCTTTCGCTCTCAAAATGATTCATTGCGAAAAAATTTCCGATACAAGTTCCGTGCTCAGGGATGAAACGTGCGGCGATGGTCGTTTCATCCTTCAGGAAGCTGAATGGAGACCGGATGTCGTTCGAAAGCGATCTGTTGGCGATCCTGCCCCGGCTGCGCCGCTTTGCCGCCAGCCTGTCGCGGGACCGCGCCGATGCGGACGATCTTTGCCAGGCGGCGTTGGAAAAGGCGCTCCGGGCACGCGATCAATGGCAGCCGGGGACAAGACTGGATAGCTGGATGTATCGGATCATGCGCAATCTCTGGATCGACGAGGGCCGCTCCCGGCAGCGCGCCGCCCGCACCTTCGCGCCGGAGGAGGTCGGCGAGCATGTCGGCCATGCGGGCGACCGGGATGTGGAGGCGCATGTCATGCTGTCCGACGTCGACCGCGCCATGCGCAGCCTCCCCGACGAACAGCGGGAGGCGATCGCGCTCGTACTGGTGGAGGGGCTGTCCTACAAGGAGGCGGCGGAGGTGCTGGACATTCCGATGGGCACGTTGACGTCGCGGTTGGTACGCGGGCGCGGCGCGCTCATCGAACTGCTGGGGGAAGCGGCATGACGGATATCGACGAAACCATGCTGATCGCCCTGGTGGATGGCGAACTGGACGAGGTGAGCCGGCGGCGCATCGAGCGTGCGGTGGCGGAAGACCCGGCTTTGGCGGCCCGGCTGGATATGCATGTCCGCCTGCGGGACCGGTTGGCGGATCATTATGCGCCGATCGAGGCCGAGCCTGTGCCGGCTGCGATGCGGGCCTTGTTGCAGGCGGAGGCGAAGGTCGTCCCCCTCGCTCGTCCGGTGGCGGCGCGGCGGCACGCCTGGATGACGGGCGGCGCGATTGCCGCGAGCCTGTTGCTGGGTCTTGGCATCGGACATTTTTCTGGCGGCGGCGGCGGCGGCGACGGTCCGGTCGCGGTGGAGCAGGGCACCATGGTCGCGCAGGGCGAACTGGCATCAGCGCTTGAAACCCAACTGGCCTCCGCTCAGGACAGCGCGCCGATTCGCATCGGCCTCAGCTTCCGGCGCAAGGGCGGCGGCTGGTGCCGCAGCTTCGAAGGGCAGGCCATTTCGGGCGTCGCCTGTCGCCAGGAGCAGGGCTGGCAAGTGCAACAGCTTGTGCCGGGTTCGGGGCAGGAGACTGCCTATCGGCAAGCGTCTTCGGGCGATGTGCGCCTCATGGCGACTGTCGATGCCCTGATGGATGGCTCCCCCCTCGATGCCGCGCAGGAGAAAGCGGCCAAGGCCAGGCGCTGGCAATAGGACAGGCCGGGAAAGCTGGTCAGGCCCCGGTCTGCAGAAACCAGCGCCTGTCATCTTCCAGCCCGATGGCGGTCAACAGGCCGCTGCGGAAGGCGCCGGTGTCGATGCCGATCCGGTTGGGCTGCGCGTCCACATCGTCGCTGATGCTGTGGCCATGAACGATCATCTTGCCGAAATGGTGGCGATGCTTCAGGAAATCGCCCCTGATCCATCGCAGATCGGCGGCAATCTGCGCGTCGAGGGCGATCCGCGGCCGAACCCCGGCATGTACGAAGAGATAGTCGCCAAGCGGCAGCATATCGGGGAAAGCGTCGAGAAAGTCGACATGATCGCGGGGGACATGCGCCAGCATCCATTGCGCGATCGCCTCGTCGTCCATCCCGGCGCTCTGCCCCGGCTCCAGGCCGTAGCTTGCCAGCGTCTCCACCCCGCCATAACGACGGAAGGGGGCGGCGGCCCGCACATTTCCGCGCGCCGCCGCCACGAACATTTCCTCATGATTGCCCTTGAGGAAATGGACGTCCTCGCCCGCATGCGCCAGGTTCATCGCCCGTTCGACCACTTGCCGCGACTGCGGTCCCCGGTCGACCAGATCGCCCAGCAGGATCAGCAGCCGGGGCAAAGGGCGTCTGTCCGCTTCGTCCAGCGCGATCCTGTCGAGCAATTGGGCAAAAAGGTCGTCGCGGCCGTGAACGTCACCTATGGCATAGACGCGCCTGTCCGGGCCCACGCTGGGGGAGGGCGCGTCGTCCGGCGCCTTCCGCCTGCGGAAGGGGATCAGCATGGCGGGCCTGCCTCACACATCATGCCGCCAATGTCGCACAGCGTTACAGGCGCGGCAATGTCACGCCCTGCTGGCCCATATATTTGCCCGCCCGGTCGGCATAGCTGGTCTCGCACGGTTCGTTGCCCTTGAGGAACAGGAACTGGCACGCGCCCTCATTGGCGTAGATCTTGGCGGGAAGCGGCGTCGTGTTGGAAAATTCCAGCGTGACATGCCCTTCCCAGCCGGGTTCCAGCGGTGTCACGTTCACGATGATGCCGCACCGCGCATAGGTGGATTTGCCAAGGCAGATCACCAGCACGTCGCGGGGCACGCGAAAATATTCGACCGTGCGGGCCAGCGCGAAGCTGTTCGGCGGGATGATGCAGACGTCGGTCTTGCGGTCGACGAAGCTGTTGGCGGCGAAATCCTTGGGATCGACCACGGCGCTGTCGACATTGGTGAAGATCTTGAACTCGTCCGCCACCCGCGCATCATAGCCGTAGGAAGAAAGGCCATAGCTGATGCAGCCGTCGCGTCGCTGGCTCTCCACGAACGGCTCGATCATGGCGTTGTTTTGCGCCTGTTCGCGAATCCACTTATCCGACAATATCGACATGGCTGTTCAGCTCTTTCCGGGGGTGATGCCCAAATCGGCAGGACCGAAGGCAAGGGGCAGAAGGTCGGCGACGCGATGTTCGACCAGCGCGTCTCCTTCCGGTGCAGCGCAATAGATGGCGAGCGTCCGCCCGGCCATCTGCTCGGCTTCATTCATGACCTGGCGGCATCGGCCGCAGGGGGTGACGATGGCCTCGCCCGATGCGGTGCCGTCCGCGCCCATGGCGCCGCCCACGACCGCGATCGCCTCGACATCGGCAAGGCGGCCCTGGGCATTCGCCGCCGCCAGCGCCACCGTTTCGGCGCATAGTGACAGGCCGTAACTCGCATTCTCGAAATTGCAGCCGGTCACGACCTGCCCGTCGGTCAGCCGCACCGCCGCGCCGACGGCGAAGCGACTATAGGGCGCATGCGCATGGCGCATCGCTTCCCTTGCCGCCTCGATCAGCTTTTCCGTCGCATTCATCGCGCCATCACATCCCATCGCACCGGACCGTCGATGCCGTCGATATGCCGCATATCATTGGCTGTCCACATCACCCATCTGCGCTTCCCGCTATCGGGCGCGAAGAAATTGCGGTCCAGCCACAAAGTCCGGTTGATCCCCGATGCAATGGCATATCGGGCATCGAAATCGTCGCTGACATTCAGCAGGACCGGCGTGCCCGCATGACTTTCGATCAGGTTGATGAGCGTGTTCAGTTCAGAAAGCACCGCATCCTGCCCCGGCCGGGCGTGGCAGCCCGGCTCGAACGCCAGCCTGATGACCGGCGGCAGGGCGGCATTGTCGCGCGGCACCATGGCCATGAAGCCGGTGGCCTGTTCCGAGGCACTGGCGCAGAGGCTGAAATCGAGCGCAGCGCCATAGCGCATCCCTGCCGCGCGCGCGGCGGCCCAGTTCGCCTCGAACGCCGGATCGCGAAAGCGCCCGCCGCGCGAGGCGCGGATATAGGCGAAATCGGTTCCCTGCGCCGCCAGCGTGCCCCAGTCGATCGAGCCATTGTCCGATGATACCGACACGCCCTGCGTCGGGAACGCCTCCCGATCGGGGGCCCATTCGCGCGCGTAGAGCCATCCGCCCAGCGCCATCAGGCCCAGGACGGCAAGAAGCAGGCAGAAACGAGCCATGAAATGGCCGGCGCTGATGATACGGATGCCCCTTACCCCTTGATATGCAGGACGCAGATCAGCGTGAACAGGCGACGGGCCGTGTCGAAGTCGACCTTGATCTTGCCGTCCAGCCGCTCGATCAGCGTCTCGGCGGCGGCATTGTGGATGCCCCGGCGTGCCATGTCCACCGTTTCGATCTGTTGCGGTGAAGCATTGCTGATCGCCTGGTAATAGCTGTCGCAGATCGCGAAATAATCGCGGATCGGGCGGCGGAACCGCCCAAGGCTCAGGATGATCGCCTCCAGCGGGTCGCCATTTTCACGGCGTATCTCTATGACCAGCCGGCCTTCCTCGACGCGCAGATGCACCTTGTAGGGGCCGGCATAGCCGTCCTCATGGCTGCGCTGCGGCTCGAAATAATTATCCTCCAGCAGGTCGAAGATGGCGATGCGCCGCTCCTGCTCCACATCGGCATTGCGCCAGAGGATCGTCCGCTCGTCGAGCGTGATATCGATGATGCGCGGATCGGCCATGAACGCTATGGTCAGTGCGGCGGAGCACAGGGAAATGCAACCGGGAAAAGCAGGGCGCCGGGTTGTCCACAGCTTTTCCCAATCGTTTCAATGTCGGACCTTGCGCGCCGCCGTCAGCGAAGCGATGAGGGGGCAATGGTCGAACTCGTGCAAATCAACCCCGCCGCAGAAACCGGCATCACCGAACTCCCGCGCAACGTCGAGGCGGAGGCCGCGCTGCTGGGCGCGCTCATGATCGACAACCGCATTGCCGAGGATGTGCAGCTCAAGCTGAAGCCAGAGCATTTTTTCGAGCCCTTGCACGGCCGCATCTACGAAGCGGTGATGCGGCTGGTCGAACGCGACATGGTCGCCAACCCCGTGACGCTGAAACCGATGCTGGAGCAGGATCCGGCGCTCAAGGAACTGGGCGGTGTCGGCTATCTGGCGCAATTGACGGGCAATGGCGCCGCGTTGCTGGGTGCGCGCGACTTCGCGGCGCAGATCTATGACCTCGCCCTGCTGCGCCAACTTGTCCATGTCGGGCGCGAACTGGTTGAAAGCGCTCTCGACACCAGCGAGGACGTGAATCCACGCGAACAGATCGAGCAGGCTGAGGTCGCCCTTTACAAGGTTTCCGAAGGGGAGGGGGAAACCGGCTCGGTCAAGAGCTTCGCCACCGCCACGACCATGGCGGTCCAGATCGCGGAGCGGGCGCTCAACAGTGGCGGGCATGTGTCCGGCATCACCACCGGCATCAACAGCCTGAACGAAAAGATCGGCGGCATGCACAATTCGGATCTCATGATCCTTGCGGGTCGTCCGGGCATGGGCAAGACATCGCTGGCGACCAATATCGCCTATAATGCCGCCTCGCGCTGGCTGCGCGACAATGCGGACGGCATTTCGCCGGAAAAGAATATGGGCGCGAAGACCGCCTTTTTCAGCCTGGAAATGTCCGCCGACCAGCTCGCCACGCGCGTGCTGGCGGAACAGTCGGGGATCAGCGGCGAAGCGCTGCGCATGGGCAAGATCAGCCGGTCAGACTTCCAGAATCTTTCGCGGGCAGCGCGCGAGTTGCAGGAATTGCCGCTGTTCATCGACGACACGCCTGGCCTGACCATCGCCGCGCTGCGCACGCGCGCCCGCCGTTTGAAGCGGCGGCATGACATTGGTTTCGTCGTGGTCGACTATCTCCAACTGCTCCAGGGCACGGGTAAGGGCGACAATCGCGTCAACGAAATTTCGGAAATTTCCCGCGGCCTCAAAACCTTGGCCAAGGAACTCAACTGCCCGGTTCTGGCGCTGTCCCAGCTCAGCCGCGCCGTCGAACAGCGCGAGGACAAACGGCCCCAATTGTCCGACCTTCGCGAATCAGGCTCCATCGAACAGGACGCGGACATGGTCTGGTTCGTGTTCCGCGAGGATTATTATGTCGCCGCGAAGGAGCCGGGGAACAAGGAGAGTTCCGAGCATCTGGAATGGGCGCAGGAGATGGAGCGCATCTACGGCCTTGCCGAAGTGATCATCGCCAAGCAGCGCCATGGCTCGACCGGGCGCATCCGCATGAAGTTCGATGCGAAGATCACCCGCTTCTCCGATCTGGCGGAGGGCAGCTACATGGACGATTATGAATAGCGGCGCGATGTGCAGGAAAATGGGCGCAGGAAAATGGTTCAGCCCGAAACGAAGGCCTGAAAGACCAGCGCGAGCCCGATCATGCTGACCAGATAGGCGATCGTCCGCACCACGGGCACGCCCATGCCGTAGAGCGGGAGATACACGGCCCGCGCACCCAGCCAGAGCCAGCCGCCGATCGCTGTCATCCCGCTGGTTTTCCCCGCGATCACCACGCCGATCAGGGTGATGATCGCGATGGGATAGGTTTCCAGGAAATTGGCCTGCGCCCGCACCAGCCGCCCGCCGACGGGATCGAGCGGCGGCAATTCCTCATCCCGCGCACCCATATTCCACTTGGTGCCATATTGCCGCGTCTTGATATGCGCCGCCGCGAAGATGTGGACCAGCAGCAGCACGCAACTCCACGCCAATATCTTCAGCTCGACGGCCATATCCTGTCCTCCGCTCGGTCTGTCATGAACGGCGACCATATCGCGCCTGAAGGGCTCGCGCCATCAGTCTCCGTTCCGGCATAAGACGATGGCTCGCTCCGGGGCCGGCTCCGGGGTTGCTGCCCGGCTGTCAGGTAAACCGGGCATGCGCGTCGCGGGCAGGATGTCCTTTTCGGTCAGAATACCGGCTGGTTGGCCGGATCGTCCGGATCGGCGATGGGGGAGGGGATTGGCGTCACCGGCGTGTGAATGCCGCACTCCACCTTGTCCCAACCACGCCAGCGGCCAGCGCGCGGGTCTTCGCCCGGCAGCACCTTGGACGTGCACGGTTCGCAACCGATGGACAGATAGCCTTGCGCCTCCAGCGGGTGGCGCGGCAGCTTTTCCGCTTCGAAATAGGCCTCCAGATCGTCCTTCGTCCAGTCGCCCAGCGGATTGATCTTCAGACGGCCGTCTTCGATCTCGAAACGGGGCAGGTTCTGCCGCGTCACCGACTGAAACGCCTTCCGTCCGGAAATCCAGGCATCCAGGCCATTTTTCGCGCGGCTCATCGGTTCGACCTTGCGGATCTCGCAGCAGCCATCGGGGTCGTAGGACCAGCGCAGGCCCGTCTCGTCCTTCTTCGCCAGCACGTCCGCATCCGGCACGACCGTCCGGCTGTCGGTAAAGCCCAGTGTGCTGATCAGCGTTTCGCGATAATCCAGCGTCTCACGAAACATCTTGAGCGTGTCGACGAAGATCACCGGCACGGTCCTGTCCGCCTTCGCCACCAGCGACAGCAGAACCGCGCTTTCCGTGCCGAAGGAGGAGACGACGGCGACATTCCCCGCCAGCCCCTCGGCAAAGACGGTCCTGAGCATCGAAAGCGTGTCGACGCCAGTGAAGCGCGCATTGAGAGCATCCGCGTCCGCCTGGGTAAAGGCGGGGCGGGCATCGATCACGTCAAGCTTGCGGGCAGGTTCAGCCATTTGCAGTCTCCGGGTGCCGCTTCGCCCAGACTGGGCGGCGACCGTCGATCGTCTTCTGATAGACATCGTCATAACGGCGGAGCGCGCGCTCCACGGCGGCATCGTCCAGCGCCTTGTCGGGCCGGAAGCTGTCGAAGCCGCAGCGGCGCATCGCGACGATCTGGTCCACCAGCACATCGCCCACGGCGCGCAGCTCGCCGATATAGCCGGCCTCGCGCAATATCCGCGCCGCCGAATAGCCGCGCCCGTCGCCGAACGCCGGGAAATTCACCTCCACCAGCGACAACCTGTCCAGATGGGGCAGCAATTCGCGGGCATCCTCGCCAGCCTCGATCCGGACGGCGGTCGAATTGGACTGGCCGGTGAAGGATTCGACCGTGACGGCCGGTTCCTGGCCGACTTCGCCTTCGCGGAAGGAGAGGAACTCAACCATAGATCGCCTCCTTGAAGGGCTTCATGCCAAGACGGCGATAGGTGTCGAGGAAGCGTTCACCTTCCTCCCGCTGCGCAAGATAGATGTTGGTGACCTTCTCGATCGCGTCGACCACGCCGTCCTCCGAAAAGCCGGGTCCGGTGATCTGCCCGACGCTTGCATCCTCCGCACCCGATCCGCCGAGCGAGAGCTGGAAATTCTCCACGCCCTTCCGGTCCACGCCCAGCACGCCGATATGGCCGGCATGATGATGGCCGCAGGCATTGATGCAGCCGGAAATCTTGACCTTCAGCTCGCCCAGTTCCTTCTGCCGGTCCGCCGCGGCGAACCGTTCCGACAGCTTCTGCGCCAGCGGGATGGAGCGGGCATTGGCAAGGCTGCAATAATCCAGGCCAGGGCAGGCGATGATGTCGGTGATCAGGTCCAGATTGGCCTCCGCCAGCCCGGCCTCGTCCAGCTTCTGCCAGACGGCGTGGAGGTCCGCCTTCTTCACATGCGGCAGGACCAGGTTCTGCGCATGGGTGACGCGCAGTTCGTCGAGCGAATATTGCTCGGCCAGGTCCGCCACCAGCGCGATCTGCTCTGCCGAGGCATCGCCCGGAATGCCGCCGCGCGGCTTCAGGCTGATGTTGACGATGGCATAGCCTGGCTGCTTGTGCGCCGCGACCTGCCGGTCCACCCACAGGGCAAAGGCCGGATCGCTGCGATCGACGCTGTCGTCCAGGCCCGTTTCATAGGCAGGACCAGCGAAATAGGCGCGGATGCGGTCCAGTTCCTCGGTCGGCGGGTTGAGGCCCAGCGTCCGCATATGAGCGAATTCTTCCTCGACCTGCCGCTTATATTCCTCGACACCCAGCTCGTGGACCAGGATCTTGATCCGCGCCTTGTACTTGTTGTCGCGCCGGCCATAGCGGTTATAGACGCGCAGGCACGCCTCCAGATAGGAGACGATCTCCTCCTCGGGCACGAAATCCCTGATGAGCGGGGCAACCATCGGGGTGCGGCCCATGCCGCCGCCGGCATAGACCTCCGCACCGACCTGACCGTCGCGCGACACCAGCTTCAGGCCGATATCGTGCAGCCGCATGGCGGAACGGTCTTCCTCGCTTGCGATCACCGCGATCTTGAACTTGCGCGGCAGGTAGGTGAATTCGGGATGGAAGGTCGACCATTGGCGCAGCAGTTCCGCCCAGGGGCGCGGATCGGCCACCTCGTCCGCCGAAACCCCGGCATATTGGTCGGAAGAGATGTTGCGGATGCAATTGCCGCTGGTCTGGATGGCATGCATCTCGACCGTCGCCAGTTCGGCAAGGATGTCCGGCGCGTCGGCCAGCTTGATCCAGTTATATTGCAGGTTCTGCCGCGTCGTGAAGTGGCCGTAGCCCCGGTCATATTTCGCCGCGATCTCTCCCAGCTTGCGCATCTGACGGGCGCTCAGCGTGCCATAGGGGATGGCGACGCGCAGCATATAGGCGTGAAGCTGGAGATAGAGGCCGTTCATCAGCCGCAGCGGCTTGAACTGGTCCTCCGTCAGTTGCCCGGCCAGACGGCGCTGGGTCTGGTCGCGAAATTCCTCGACGCGGGCGTCGACGATGGACTGGTCGTAGCTGTCGTAACGATACATGGTTCAGATCACCCAGTTGCCGGCATCGGCGTCATTCGGTTTCAGCGTCAGGTCGGGGCGCACCGTTGGCCCCAGGGCGCGGATGCGGTCCTTGATATGCGCGGGGCGCACGCCCTCTCCGGTCACGGTCGCATCGATCACATAGGCGCCCACGACCCGCAGCGCGGCTTCCTCCGCCCGGGCCAGATCCTCGCCCTTGTCGCTCACGTCGACGGAATCGCCGACCTGCCGCGACCAGCCGTCGCCCGCCCACCAGATCACGTCCCCGGTGCCGAGGTCATTGCCGGTCAAAATCTTCACTTGTCAGTCTCCGCCCCAAATGTCTCCTGCGCGACCCAGCCGGCCAGCACATCTTGCGCCAGCGCATAGGCCGCAACCTCTCCCACCACAATCAGGGCGGGACTTTTCACCTTTTCCCGCGCCACCATCTCGCCCAGATCGGCAAGCAAGGTGCGCAGCGTCCGCATGTCGGCGCGCGTGCCGTTTTCCAGAACGGCCACGGGAATAGCCGGGGACACGCCGTCGGCGATCAGCTTGTCGGCAATGTCCGCCGCCGTCGCCACGCCCATATAGATGACGAGCGTGCGCCCAGCGCCGGCCAGGCCCGACCAATCCTGATCGGTCAGCCCCTTGCATTGCCCCGCAACGAAGCTGACCGCGCTCGCCGCCGCGCGGTGGGTGAGGGGCAGCTGCGCCTGCGCGGCACAGCCGACGGCGGCGCTGATGCCCGGCACGATCTCCACCGGCACCCCGGCGGCGCGGCATGCCTCCATCTCCTCGCCGCCGCGGCCGAAGATGAAGGGGTCGCCGCCCTTCAGCCGGACGACCCGGCGCCCGGCGAGCGCCAGTTCGACCAGCAGGGCATTGATCCCGTCCTGCGGCACCGAATGACGGCTGCGCTGCTTGGCGACCGAGATCAGTTCGGCTTGCGGGGAGGCAAGCGCCAGTATCTCGGCGGAAACCAGCCCGTCATGCACGATCACCTCGGCCTCGCCGATCAACCGCGCCGCGCGCAGCGTCAACAGTTCCGGATCGCCCGGACCAGCACCGACAAGGGTGACAGTGGCAGTGGGAGTTTCAGCCATGCTGGGCAGATGGCGAAATCGGCCCGTGGTTTCAATTCAGAATGCATTGGCCAGGGCGAAGGAAAATTTGGGAGGGGTCGATCTGACGCCGTCGCCCCGACCCGACGCTCAATCGCCCATCGTGCTGGTGTCGATGTCCTTCAGGCCGACGCCGATGGACGCGCGCGGCTGCTCGATTTCCACCGACACGACCGGATAGGCGCAATAATCCGCCGCATAATAGGCGCTGGGCCGATGGTTCCCGGAAATGCCCACCCCGCCAAAGGGCGCGGAGGAGGATGCTCCGTTGGTGGGGCGGTTCCAGTTGACGATGCCCGCCCGGATATTGGCCCAGAACTGGTTATATTGTTCCGGCGATCCCCCGATCAAAGCCGCGGACAGGCCGTAGCGGGTGTTGTTCGCCTCCCGGATCGCGGATTCGAAATCCGGGACGCGGACGACCTGCAACAAGGGGCCGAACAATTCGATGTCGGGCCGTTCGGCCATGGCGGTCACGTCGATGATCGCTGGCGTGACGAAGGGCAGCCCCTTGGTCGTGCGGACCATATGCTTGATCGGCTTGCCGCCGTTGCTCATCAGGTAGAGGAAGCTCTCCGTCAGCTGATCGGCCGCCTGATTGTCGATCACCGGGCCCATATAGGGCGCGGGGTCGGCATGGGGATGATCGACGATCAGCCGGTCGGCCAGCTTCTTGACCTCTCCGACCAGCGTGTCGGCCAACTCGTCCTTGACGATCAGCCGGCTCGCCGCGGTGCAGCGCTGCCCGCTCGACAGGAAGGCCGACTGCACGATCAGCGTCGCGGCGCTGGGGACGTCTGCCGTATCCCAGGCGACGATCGGGTTGTTCCCGCCCATTTCCAGCGCCAATATCTTGCCCGGATTGGCGGCGAACTGCCGGTTGATCGCAATGCCCGTCTGGGCCGACCCGGTGAAGAGGATACCACCCACATCGGGATGGGCGGCCAGCGCCTTGCCCTCATCCGGGCCACCCAGCACCAGCCGGACGGCGTCCTCCGGCACGCCGGCCTCATGGTAGAGGCGCACCAGCATTTCACCTACCGCAGGCGTCTTTTCCGATGGCTTGAAGACGACGGCATTGCCCGCCAGCAGGGCAGGGACGATGTGACCGTTGGGCAGATGCGCCGGGAAATTATAGGGTCCCAGCACCGCCATGACGCCATGGGGCTTGTGCCGCACGGACTGGCGAGCGCCCATTGCCGCCTCCAGCCGCCTTTGTCCGGTGCGTTCGGAAAAGGCGGCGACGGAGATATCGACCTTGTTCATCACCGCCGTCACTTCGGTCCGCGCATCCCACAGGGGCTTGCCGGTCTCGCGCGCGATCAGGTCTGCCAGCGCCTCTTCATTGGCGCGCACGACATTGACGAAGCGGCGCAGCGTTTCGATGCGATAGGCGATGGGCTGGGCGGCCCATCTGGGCCAGGCGGCACAGGCGCGGGCAACCTCCGTCGCCACATCGCTGGCAGTCCCCTGCCACAGAAGTTCGCCAGTGGCGGGTTCGAACGAAGTCAGCGCGGCGGACATGCTGCCGATATGGCAATTAATTTCGCTTTAGGGAAGAGCCTGGCTCCCGATAGAAGCTCCGCTCAAGGCACGCTTGGCGCCTCCCCCAAAGCATCGCCCATGCGCCGGATCGCAGCCACCTTGGCATGCAGCGGCGTCCAGTCATCATCCCTGTCGATGGCGCTCCAGATCGCCTCCACCTCATCGATATGCATGGAGCAGGGCAGCGGATCGGCCCAATAGCCATGATCCTTCGGCCCCTTTGCCTCAAATCCGGCAATGGCCTCGCGAAAAGCGGCCCATTCTTCCCCGGCATAGGGCGCGCCGTCGCGCGGATCGCCGCCGCGCCAGTCGTGGAAGAAGATGTCGATGGGCCTTTGGCTGGCGATCATGCCTCGCACGGCCGCCTCGATCATGGTGGAGGCGTCATCCGTCGGCTCCACGCCCAGCCGCCAGCAGAAGCGGCGCGCCATCGCCTCGGCATAGAGTGCCGGAAAACGCTCCAACTGCTCGACCAGCGGTTCCGCCTCCACCAGCGGACGCAGCGATACGGCAAGCTGCGCCGCGTCCCAATGGATCGCCTCCGCCTGCCGTCCGAAGGCATAGAGGCCGGCATGGTCGAAATAGGCGGCTGTGAATCCCGGCTCCCATAGCGGCGTGAACCGCCACGGGCCATAGTCGAAGCTTTCGCCCGTCACATTGATATTGTCGCTGTTCAGCACGCCATGGACGAAGCCCGCCACCATATAGCTTGCCGCCAGATCGGCCGTGCGCTCCACGACCCGGCCCAGCAATTGCGCCGGCGGATTGTCCCCTGGCACTTCGCCATACAGCTTCGTCAGCGCATAGTCGACCAGCCGCTCCAGCAGCGCCCTGTCGTCGAAATAGGCGGCGCGCTGGAATGACCCGATGCGGATATGCGAGTGGCTGAGCCGCACCATCACCGCGGCACGGGTGGGGGAGGGTTCGTCATGGCGCTCCAGCGCCTCGCCCGTCTCTATGATGGAAAATGTCTTGGAGGTGTTGACGCCCAGCGCTTCGAGCATCTCCGTCGCCAATATTTCCCGCATGCCGCCCTTCAGCGTCAGCCGTCCGTCGCCGAAGCGGCTGTAGGGCGTCCGGCCCGAACCCTTTGTGCCCAGGTCCAGCAGCCGACCCGCCCCGTCGCGCAGTTGCGTGAACAGGAAGCCGCGGCCGTCCCCGATATCGGGATTGTACACGCGGAACTGATGCCCATGATAACGCAGCGCCAAGGGCTGGGGCAGCGATCCCTCCAAAGCCCGGAATCGCCCGAAATGCGCCAGCCATTCCTCCTCGCCCAGCTCGCCCAGGCCCACCGCATCTGCCCAGCGATCGTTGCGGAAACGCAGGATGGCCTGGGGAAAGTCGGCGGCCGCGACGGGGTCGGCGAAATCGGGCTGCAGCGCGGCGATTTCATTCGCGGGGCTGAATTTGGCGGGTTGCAGGGCAGGGCGCATGCGGCGATATGGGGGATGCAGGGTGGAAGGATCAAGCAGCTTGAGCAGCTATGGCGACGGATACTGGTGGTCCCCCGATGGGCTGAGGCTCCATTATCGCGATTATGCTGGCGGGGATGACGGTCGTCCGCCCTTGCTCTGCCTGCCCGGCCTGACGCGCAACGCCCGCGATTTCGAGCCTCTCGCCGCGCGCCTTGCCGGACAATGGCGTCTCATCTGCCCCGACATGCGCGGCCGCGCCGAAAGCGCGCAGGCGAAGGATCCGATGACCTATGTCCCGCTCACCTATCTGCAGGACATCAGCCGCCTGCTGGCGGATCTGGGCATCACCCGCTTCGTCGCCATCGGCACGTCGCTGGGCGGCATCATCACCATGCTGATCGCGGCCACCCACCGCGAGTGGCTGGCGGGCGCGCTGCTCAACGATGTCGGGCCGACGCTGGAGGAGGCGGGGCTTGCGCGTATCCGCACCCATGTCGGCATCGGCCAGTCCCATCCAAGCTGGGTTCACGCCGCCCGCGCATTGGCGGAATCCAATCGCGACATCTATCCCGGCTATGGCCTCGATCAATGGCTGGCCATGGCCAAGCGGCTCTACCGCCTGAACAGCTCGGGCCGGATCGTCCTTGACTATGACATGCGCATAGCCGAGCCGCTGCGGGTCGCCGGCAGCGAGGCGAGCGTCGACATGTGGCCGGTCATGCAGGCCTTCCGCGGAATCCCGACGCTGGTGCTGCGCGGCGAGCGCTCCGACCTGCTTTCCGCCGCCACTGCCGCCCGAATGGTGGAGGAGATCGGCCCCGGCGCGGAGTGCGCGGTCATCTCCAATGTCGGTCATGCCCCGGTCCTCGACGAGCCTGAATCCGTTGCCGCCATCGACCGGCTGCTGGAGCGGGTCCTGAATGGCTGAAGCGGCTTGAGCTGGATGGAGCGTTTCTCCGCGCGGCAGTCTCGGCAGATCGACGGCCCGCCCCGGTTGCTGCATGTCCACGGCAGCTTCTCTCTTGGCGGCAAGGAGGCGCGCGCCGTGCGCCTGATGAACCTTTGGGGTGATCGCGCCCGTCACAGCATCGTCAGCGCCGCGCCCCGATTGATGAGCGCGCGCGACGCCATCGATCCCGCAACGCCCGTCGATTTCCCGGAGGCGCCACCGCTGGCCGGCAGGCCGAGCATGGCGCGGTTCAGGGCCATTGCGGCTTTCCTTGCGGATTATGACCTCGTCCTCAGCTATAATTGGGGCGCGATGGATGCGGTGATGGCGCAGCGTATCCATGGCGGCCCGCCGCTGGTTCATCATGAGGACGGCTTCAACGCGGATGAGGCGGGCGGGCTCAAGCCTCAGCGCAACCTCTATCGCCGCCTGGCGCTTCAGCGGGCCCATGCGCTGGTCGTCCCGTCCGTCCGGCTCGACGGCATTGCGCGCGATGTGTGGCGTCAGCCGCCTCGCAAGGTCCATCTGATCCGCAACGGCATAGATACGGCACGCTATGCCCTGCCGCCCCTGCCGAACGCCATTCCATCCCTCGACCGGACGGCCGGCAAGTTGCTGGTGGGGACGGTGGCCGGCCTGCGCCCGGTCAAGAATATCCGTCGCCTCGTCCGCGCCGTCGCGCCGCATCGCGACCGGCTTCAACTGGTTGTGGTGGGGGAGGGGCCAGAGCGCGAGGCCATATTGGCGGAAGCGAGAAATCATGGCCTGGCCGACATCTGCATGGCCGGGTTCCTGCCGGAACCCTGGTGCTTCATGGGTCTGTTCGACATCTTCGCCTTGTCTTCCGACAGCGAGCAATTTCCGATCTCGCTGGTGGAGGCGATGGCGGCGGGCCTCCCGGTCGCATCTACCGATGTGGGGGACGTCGCGACCATGGTCGCGCCCGAAAACCGCCCGTTCGTCGTTCCGAACGAAACGGCCCTGTCCTCCGCGCTCGGCACCCTCGCCGACGATGCCGACCTGCGGCAACGGCTTGGCGAGGCGAATTGCCACCGCGCCCGGCGCGATTTCGCCGAAACGGCGATGGTGGATGCCTATGCCGCCCTTTATGGCCAGGCACTATCCAGCCCCCATATTTTGCGGTAGGGCGCGCCCAACTATTCGTCATCCGACCGTAAAGCTGCTATAGGGCGGCGTTCATGTGGTCGGGGGCCACGGGATTTTTGCGCGGGAGATTGCGTTGTTCAAGGGGTTGAAGCCCATCGTTTACGGCGGCCGGGAAGTCTGGCCCTTGGTAGAAGGCGGCAAGGGGGTGGCCGTTTCCAACCATGCCAGTTCCGGCGCCTGGGCGGCCGCCGGCGGCATCGGTACGGTGTCGGCCGTCAACGCGGACAGCTATGACAGCTTCGGCAACGTCATTCCCCAGATCTATCACGGCCGCACCCGTCGCGACCGCCATGAAGAACTGATCGCCTATGCCATAGACGGCGCGGTCGAACAGGTGAAGCGGGCCTTCGAAATCGCGGGCGGCAAGGGCGCGATCAACATCAACGTGCTGTGGGAGATGGGCGGCGCGCAGCGCGTCCTCCACGGTGTGCTGGAAAAGACGAAGGGAATGGTCGCGGGCGTGACCTGCGGCGCGGGCATGCCCTACAAGCTGTCGGAGATCGCCGCCTCCTACGGCGTCAACTATCTGCCCATCGTCAGTTCCGGCCGCGCCTTCCGCGCGCTCTGGAAGCGCGCCTATTCGAAGGCGTCGGAATGGCTGGCGGCGGTGGTCTATGAAGACCCGTGGCTGGCGGGCGGCCATAACGGCCTGTCCAACGCCGAAGATCCCAAGGTGCCACAGGATCCCTATCCTCGCGTCCGCGACCTGCGCGCCACCATGCGGGAGGGGGGCATTTCCGACGATGTGCCCATCGTGATGGCCGGCGGGGTGTGGGCGCTCAAGGATTGGAACGACTGGATCGACAATCCGGAACTGGGCGCGATCGCCTTCCAGTTCGGCACCCGGCCGCTGCTGACGCAGGAAAGCCCGATCCCGCAGGCGTGGAAGGAAAGGCTGATGCAGCTCGAACCCGGCGACGTGCTGCTCCATCGCTTCTCTCCCACCGGCTTCTACAGCTCAGCTGTGCGCAACCCCTTTCTGCGCCAGCTTGAAGCCCGTTCCGAACGGCAGATTCCGTTCAGCACCGAACAGGCGGGCGACCATACGCATCAGCTTGATGCAGGCGTGAAGGGCAAGAATTTCTGGGTGACGCGTGGCGACCTGCTGCGCGCTCGCGAATGGGTGGGGCGTGGTTTCACCTCCGCGCTCAAGACGCCGGACAACACGCTGGTCTTCGTCACCGAGGACGAAAGGGCCGAAATCCGCAAGGACCAGACCGATTGCATGGGCTGCCTCAGCCAGTGCGCCTTTTCGAGCTGGATGGATAGCGAGACCAACTCGACCGGCCGCCTGGCCGATCCGCGCAGCTTCTGCATCCAGAAGTCGCTGCAGGAGGCGGTGCATGGCGGCGACCTTGACAAGAACCTGCTCTTCGCCGGCCATGGTGCCTATAAGTTCAAGCAGGATCCCTTCTATTCCAACGGGTTCGTGCCGACCGTGAAGCAGCTTGTCGATCGCATCCTGACGGGCGACTGATGGCGGACATTCAGGGATTGGCGGTGCTGCATTACGACACGCCGCATTTTGATGTCGTGCGTCCGGGACAGTTCGTCCTTTGCGCGGTTTCGGGCGCGCGGATCGATCTGGAAGACCTCAAATATTGGAGCGCGGAGTTTCAGGAGGCCTATCGCGGGCCGGAGGAAGCAACCCGCTCCTTCCTGAAGCATCGCGGCGCGGATTTTCGCTAGGCGCCATAATCAGCCTGATTGCCGTAAATCCTGCTGCGCGGCCTCATTCCGGTTGGGCTCTGGCCCTTCAAGGCCGTGTTTTTTCCTTTTGGCGCGCTAATGGCGCAGCTTGCCGCACTTATCCTGTTCCTTTATCCGCGCTGATGGTTTATCCTCTGTGAACGAAGCGGCGAAGATCGCTCGAACAAGGAAGGATGGTAATGATGTCGCGGATCGACATTTTTGGTGATCGCATTTGTGTCGTGACGAGCCTGCTGATCGTGGGCTGGTTCATCTACAACGTTGCATTCTGATCGGCGTTTCACCTTCATCCTCGAACATATTGCCCTGACTCGTCGGCGGATGCCGGACTTGGTATCGGTGAAACCTGCCGCTTGACTGCCCCTAAGCAAAACTATCTTTCATATATCTACAATAGAAGTAGAGATAATCGCGAGCGCAGTGCTCCGCGGCTTTTGAAGGATGTCAGCTTGCTCCGCGTCAACAACGGCTAAAGCGCACGGTACCGAAGCGACGACGCCAGGTTTCGTGTTCCTCCTCTACAGGAGAAGACGATGACCCAGAATGCCATTCGCACCCGCCGACAGCGCCCATTCGGCGCCAGCCCGCAGATCCATATCCCGCATTCCTCCTGGAACCGCGCCAATCGTTCAGCCGAAGGCGCGGCTCCGTTCAAGCCGGACGAATTCTGGAGTCGGCTCGGCCTTTGAACGGCGAGTGGGATTTTCCCGCGGATCAGCTTTCGGGAGCGCGGGCATTCATGCTTGCGCTCCCTCCTCATTTGCCGGCGGACATTGCCTGTCCTCTTCCCCAGCGTCCTGCTGCGTTGCCCGCCGGAAAGGAAGGCTGGCTGTCCCGCTACATCCCCGGCGGCCTTGTCAGGATAGGGTTCATGCATGCGTCCTGGCGACCCGTCGACATTCGAAAATCCCTTCAGAACGCCTTTCGCTATTCCATGTCGATGCCGACAGCACCAACAAAAAAGCCGCCCGGTGAGGGGCGGCTTCTCTGTTTTGGTCCGGAAAGGGAAACTCAGGCTTCTTCGGCCGGCGCTTCTTCGGCTTCCACGGCGATTTCGCCGGGTTCCGCATTCGGATCATAATCTTCGGTAAAGCCGCTCTCGTCCTTTTCGAACAGATCGGCCATCACGTCGACGCCCTGCGACTGCAGTTCGGCTTCTTCGGGCGAGCGGGCGACGTTCACCGTGATGGTCACGGCGACTTCGGGGTGCAGCGCGACCTTGACGTCGAACACGCCCAGCGTCTTGATCGGGCGTTCCAGCACGACCATCGCCTTGGTGACGTTGGTGATGCCTTCGGCATGCAGCGCTTCGACGACGTCACGGACGGCGACCGAGCCGTAGAGGTGGCCGGCGTTCGACGACTGGCGGATCAGGACGATCTGCTTGCCGTTCACGCCTTCGGCAGCCTTTTCGGCGTCCGTGCGGCGGGCGGCGTTGTCGGCCTCGATCTTCGCGCGGTTGGCTTCGAAGACCTTCTTGTTGGCGTTGTTGGAGCGCAGCGCCTTCTTGTTGGGCAGCAGGTAGTTACGGGCGTAACCGTCCTTCACGGTGACGACGTCACCAATGGCGCCCAGCTTCTCGATCCGTTCGAGGAGAATGATTTCCATGAGTCTTACTCCCTCACTTCACGATGTAGGGCAGCAGGCCCAGGTGACGGGCGCGCTTGATGGCCTGGGCCAGCTCACGCTGCTTCTTGGCGGAAACCGCGGTGATGCGGCTGGGGACGATCTTGCCGCGCTCGGACACGAAGCCCTGCAGCAGACGGACGTCCTTGTAATCGATCTTCGGCGCATCCTTGGCGGCGAAGGGGCAGCTCTTGCGGCGGCGGAAAAACGGGCGTGCCATGATTCAGATCTCCTTATTCGCCGGCGGCTTCTTCGCGCTCGCGGCGCGGGCCACGATCGCCGCGGTCACCACGATCGCCGCGCGGACCGCGCTCGGCGCGTTCCTGCTTGCGCATCATGACCGACGGGCCGGTTTCCAGCTCATCGACCTTGATGGTCATGTAGCGGATGATGTCTTCGTTGATCTGGGTCTGGCGCTCCAGCTCCGCCACGACGCCGGCGGGGGCATCGATGTTCAGCATCACATAATGCGCCTTGCGGTTCTTGGCGATCTTGTAGGCGAGGCTGCGCAGGCCCCAGGTTTCCACCTTGGTCACCTTGCCAGCATTTTCCTCGACGATCTTGGTGGCGGTTTCCGCCAGAGCGTCCACCTGCGCCTGTGCCAGATCCTGGCGCGCAAGGAACACATGCTCGTAAAGAGCCATGGGTATTGCCTCATCTGTTGGCCGATCGCTGACGCCCACCCCATGTGGAACGCCCCTCCGGCTGTCGTCCAATGCATTCATCCGCGCGGCCGCGAGTCACCCCAAGCCGTGCGAAGCGGCGCCTATGACGGAAATGCGGTGGAAAGGCAAGGATGGATTGGCGCAGAAGGATACGGCAAATACGCCGTTGGCCTTGAGCTTGTCGAAGCCGTCTACTTCCCCTTATCCTTGTCGGCAAGAAACAGAAAGCAGTTCGGCGTTCCGTCGAGGCGGTGGTCCGATCGAGCGATAGGAACGGATGCGGGTTGGCAAGGGGGGAATGTAGATGGCGGTCGGGATCGCGGCGCTTTCGCTGATTTTGCTGATGATCGCGGCCTATCGGGGGATGAGCGTCATCGTGATGGCGCCGCCGCTGGCGATGCTGGCCGTCTTCCTGACCGATCCTGCTGCCGTGCCCGCGGTTTTTTCCGGCCTGTTCATGGACAAGGTCGGCAGTTTCCTGAAACTTTACTTTCCCGTTTTCCTGCTGGGCGCATTGTTCGGGAAGCTGATCGAGATTTCGGGCTTCTCGCGGGTGATCGTGACGGCCGTGATCCGGCTGGTGGGCGCCGACCGCGCGATCCCGGCGATCATGCTGGTGACCGCGCTGCTGACCTATGGCGGCGTGTCGGTCTTTGTCGCGGTGTTCGCCGTCTATCCCTTCGCCGCGGAGATGTTCCGGCAGGGCGACATTCCCAAGCGGCTCGTGCCCGCGACCATCGGACTTGGCGCCATCACCTTCACCATGGATGCGATGCCGGGAACGCCGCAGATCCAGAACATCATTCCCACCAGCTTCTTCGGCACGACCGCCTGGGCCGCGCCGGTGCTGGGGCTGATCGGATCGGCCTGCATCATGGGGCTGGGCCTCGCCTATCTGGGCTGGCGTCGGCGGACGATGCACGCGGCGGGGGAGGGCTATGGCGCGCCCGAGACGCTGGTGAACGAACCTGAAGCAGTGGACATGGGCGAGAGAGCCGCGCATCCGCTGATTGCCCTTCTGCCGCTGCTGGTGGTGGGATTGGGCAATCTGACGTTGACCATGCTGATCCCGCGCCTGGTGCCAGGGGCGGATGTCAGCGTGTCGCTGGCCGGCCTGACCGATCCCGTCACCGTGAAGGTGGCGCAGGTCGCCGCCCTCTGGGCCGTGGAGGGCGCATTGCTGCTGGGCATCGCAACGATCCTGCTCTTCGCCTTCGCGCAGGTGGCGCGGCGATTTGCTGATGGGGCAAAGGCAGCGGTGGGCGGCGCGCTGCTGGCGGGGATGAACACGGCGGTCGAATATGGCTTCGGCGCGGTGATCGCCGCGCTGCCGGGCTTTCTGATCGTGAAGGAAGCGTTGAAGGCGGTGCCCGACCCGCTGATCAATGAAGCGATCACCGTGACCTCGCTCGCCGGGATCACCGGCTCGGCTTCGGGTGGGCTGTCCATCGCTCTGGCGGCCATGGCGGAACAGTTCGCCGCGGTGGGCGATGCGGCGGGCATCCCGCGCGAGGTGCTGCACAGGGTGGCATCGATGGCCAGCGGCGGCATGGACAGCCTGCCGCATAATGGCGCCATCATAACCTTGCTCGCCGTGACCGGCCTGACCCACCGGCAGGCCTATAAGGACATTTTCGCCTTGACCCTGATCAAGACCTTCACCGTGTTCATGGTGATCGCGGTCTATTATCTGACAGGGTGGGTTTAGACGGACCCCGAAGCATGGCTCCGGGGTCCGACCTTATCGACCGGCGATCGGTTCCGATCGCCTTGAAATCGCTCTAGCGGATCGCGCCGGTGATGACCGAGGCGATGATGCCGCCGGTGACCGCGACCAGAAGGGCGTCATTGCCCGACCGGACCCAGTGATAACCGCGCGGCGGCGTGCGCAGGCGATAGCCGCGATAATTGTCGATCACGCGATAGTTGCTCGCATAACGGCGGTCGAAGCGCTGGCCCTTCGCCCAGCGGCGGTGATTGTCCTTGCGGACCACCGTGGTCCTGGTGACGGTGCGGCCATGGGGGCCATGCTTCACCACCTGATGCACTTCTCTCTGGGGTGCTGCCTGCGCCTGGCTGGCGACCATGGGGCTTGCGATCATGGTGGTGGCGGTCAGGGCCGCCAGAAACTTCCTGAACATGGACTTGCTCCTTCTTCTTGCCGCCGGCTGTCCCGGCGTTGAAGCAGAAGTAGGATTTATTTGTCGCACGCTTGTGCCATCGACCAGCAAGGAGTGTCGGAAATTGTAACAAAAAGGGAATGGGGCTGAACTTCCGTTCAGGATTATTCTGTTGGCCTCGACCTATTCATGGCGCAGCGCGTCTATGGGATTGAGCGCGGCGGCACGGCGCGCCGGGAAATAGCCGAATACAACCCCGATTGCCGCAGAAAAGAGGAAGGCGATCGCATTCACCTTCACGTCGAAGATGAAGGGCACCTGCATCAGCGGTGCTATGGCGACGGAGGCGACAAGCGCAAGGAACAGGCCGATCAACCCGCCCAGGCAGGACAGCACGATCGCCTCCACCAGAAACTGCATCAGCACTTCGCGCGCGACCGCGCCGATGGCAAGGCGGATGCCGATCTCGCGGGTACGTTCGGTGACGGACACCAGCATGATGTTCATGATGCCGATGCCGCCGACCAGCAGGGAAATCGCCGCCACCGCCGCCACGATCTGCGTCAATATGGTGGTGGTGCCGGTCAGCGTGTCGCTGATCTGCTTGGTATCGAAGACGTTGAAATTGTCCTCCGCCCCTGGCTTGATCTTGCGCCGCTCGCGCATGAGCTCCTCCAGGCTCGTCTGGACGACACTGGTGTCATAGGCGTCGTCCACGGCGACCATGATCTGGCTGATGTCGCGGTCGCCGGTGAAACGGCGCTGGACGAACTTGATCGGCATGACGACGACGTCGTCCTGATCACCGAAGCCGCCCTGGCCACGCGTGGCGAGCGCGCCGATCACCTGGCAGGAAACGCCCTTGATCCGCATGCGCTTGCCGACGGGATCATTGCCCTGGAACAGGTTGGTGCGCACCGTGTTGCCAATGATGCAGACGGGCTTTCCCGCCTCTTCCTCCTCCGGCATGAAGAGGCGGCCCGTATCGGCCTTCCAGCTTTGCACCTCGAAATAGGCGGCGGTGGTGCCATAGACGGTGGTGGACCAGTTGCTGCCTTCATAGATTGCCGTGCCGCTCGACTGCACCATCGGCGCGACCGCGCGGACGCCGGTCAACTGATTTTCGATGGCGGTGAGGTCGGCCGGCTTGAAGTCGGGCGGGCGCGGGCCGCCGCCGCCCCGGCCGAAACCCTGTCCCGGGCGAAGCTGCAGCACATTGGCGCCCAGCGAACTGATCTGCTCGCGTACGGCGGCGGTCGCGCCATTGCCCAGCGTCACCATGGTGACGACCGCCGCCACCCCGATGATGATGCCCAGCGTGGTGAGGAAGCTGCGCAGCTTGTGCCGGTTGATCGCGCGGAAGGCGAGGATGACGGTGGTGCCCAGCATCTTCAGCGCGCGCCCTTGCGCAGTTTCGTCACCCTTGCGGGAACGACAGATAGAGCGAAGCCGGTCACGCCGCGACCCCCTGCTCGACGCGTTCCACCAGCCCGTCCTTGAAATGGACGATGGTCCGCGCAAAGGCGGCCATGTCCGGTTCATGCGTGACCATCAGCACGGTGATGCCGCCATTGCGGTTGAGATCGGTCAGCAGTTCCATGATCTCCACCGATCGTTCGGAATCCAGATTGCCGGTCGGTTCGTCGGCCAGCAGCACGTCGGGCTGGGTCACGATGGCGCGGGCAATGGCGACGCGCTGCTGCTGGCCGCCGGACAGTTCGGCGGGCGTGTGGTCCCACCAGTCCTTGAGGCCTACCTTGTCCAGCGCGGCCATGCCCGCCTCATAACGGGTCTTCTTGTCCTCGCCGCGATAGAGCAGCGGCAGCTCTACATTCTCCAGCGCGGTGGTGCGGGAAAGAAGGTTGAACCCCTGGAACACGAAGCCAAGATAACGGCGGCGCAGCAGCGCGCGTTGATCGCGGTCCAGCGTTTCGACATGGCGGCCCTTGAACAGGAACGATCCGCCGGAAGGCACGTCGAGGCAGCCCAATATGTTCATCGTCGTCGACTTGCCGGAACCGGACGGCCCCATGACCGCCACGAAATCGCCCTGCGTGATGTCGAGGTCGATGCCCTTCAGCGCCTGAAACGCCGTGGGGCCGGATCCGTAGATCTTGGTTACACCGCGAAGGGAGATGATAGGGTCTGTCGCCATGGGCGTCAGGTTCCGCTCTGGCGGCCGGAGCCACGCGGTTCGCGGGTCGGGCCCTGGGGCGCAGCTGGAGCGACGGGGGCGGTTTCCGGCTTCCCGTCGCCCGAATTGCCGAGCTTGCTGACGGTGGCGGGGCTGCCGTCGGTGGACGTGCCACCGTCTGACCTGCGGTTGCGGTCACGCGGCCCCCCGGCCTGCGATCCACCCTGCGGGCCGCCATTGGCCTGATCCTCTGCCGGGGCCTGCTGGCCGCTGGCAAGCTGGCCCGTGATGACGCGCATGCCGGGCTTGAGGTCGCCGCCGGTGATGACGGTACGCGCGCCATCGCTCGCGCCGACGGTCACCTGCACCGCCTTGGGATTGCCGTCCTCGCCGATGACGTAGACGGTCTGGCTGCTGCCCATTCCGAAGCTGACCTGCCGGCTCGCCCCGCCCCGGCGGAAACGGCGGGGACCGGGGATGATCTGGCTGGTGATGCCGCCGTCATTCTTGCCCGCGCTGGGCTTGAAGCGGAGCGCGCTGTTGGGGACGAGCAGCACGTCATGCAGTTCCTGCGTCACGATGTCGGCGGTCGCGGTCATGCCGGGGCGCAATATCTCGTCCTTGTTGTCCACTGACAGCACCGCCGTATAGGCCACCACCGTTCCCGCCGTGCTGCTGGCCGTGCTGCTGCCCGACGAGGAGGACGAACTGCTGCTGGCGCTGTTGGAGCCGACATTGACCCGCGTCACCCTTGCCGGAAAGGTGCGGCCGGGGAAGGCGTCGACGGAGAAATTGGCGCTCTGGCCATCCTTCACCTGTCCGACATCCGCCTCGTCCACCGAAACCTCGACCTCCATCTGCGTCAGGTCTTCCGCAATGGTGAAGAGCACTGGCGCGTTGAGCGAGGCGGCGACGGTCTGGCCCGGCTCTATATCGCGGGACAACACGACGCCGGTCACCGGCGATACGATCTGCGCGATGGAAAGATTGGTCTGGGCCGTGGAAAGCTGGGCCTGCGAAACGTGCACCTGCGCCTGCGCCGAGCGCAGATTGGCGAGCGCGGAACTGTAGTCCGCGCGGGCGGCGTCCAGTTCCGTCTTGGCGGGAACGCGTCCGCCCGAGAGCCTGAAGACGTTGAGCTGGCGGTCCAGCGTCGCCTTGGCCAGCGCCGCCTGCGCTTCCGCCTGCGCCACGCTGGCCTGCGAGGAAGAAAGCTGCGCGCGGTTCTGGTTGATCGCGTCGACCAGCCGCCGGGTGTCAAGTTCGGCCAGCTTCTGTCCCTTGGTCACGCGATCGTTCACATCGACATAGACCGCCGTGATCTTGCCCGACTGTTCGGAACCGACATCGACCTGGTTGATGGGCTTCAGATTGCCGGTGGCGGATACGGAGACGGTAAGGTCGCCCTTTCGCACCTCGCGCGTCGCATAGCTCGGCTTGTCGTCCCCCGAAAAGCATCGCGCAAGCAGCAGGACGAGGATCAGCAGGGCGACGCCGACGGCGCCGCGCACCGCCCATTTGCGCCACGGCTTCTGAGGCCGCGCCCCCAGAAAGTCGTTGAGGTCCTGATCGCTGGTCACATCGTTACTCATTGGGGCGATTTTCCATGTTCTGCCAGCCGCCGCCCAGCGCATTGTAGAGCTGGGCAAGGCCAAGGACCTCGTCGGATTGCGCGCTGGCAAGGCTGTTGCGCGCGTTCAAAAGGCTGTTCTCGCTCTGGGACAGCGTCTGGAAGTCGATCAGGCCCGCCTGATACTGGCTGCGCGCCAGGATCGCGGCGTTGTTCGACGCTTCATAGGCGGTCGCGAACTCCGCCTTGCGGGCGCGGGCGCTCGACAGCGATGCCATGGCATTCTCCACATCCTCCAGCGCGGTCAGCACCGTCTGCTTGTAGGCGGCGAAGGCAGCGTCGGTGGCGGCCCGCTGCGAACGCACCTGCGACGCCAGGCGGCCGCCATCGAAGATGACCTGCGCCACATTGGCGAAGACGCCGCCGGTGATCAGGCTGAACAGGTCTTTGAAACTGTTCGAAGTGGTGCCGATATTGCCGCTCAACCCCAGCGAAGGGTAAAGCCGCGCCTGCGCCACGCCGATGCGCGCGGTCGCGGCTGCCAGCGCCCGCTCGGCGGAACGCACGTCGGGGCGCTGGCGCAGCGTGTCCGCTGGAATGCCGGTTGTGATCTGCGTGGAGGCAGCGGGGATCGGGGCGGGGGTTTCAAGGTTCCGGGTCGCCTCGCCAGGAGCCTGGCCCGTGAGCACGGCAATGCGGTTGAGGCTGCCCCGGAGGCTGGCCTCAAGCTGGGGCACGGTCGCGTTGGTCTGCGCCAGTTGCGCCCGCGCTTGCTCCGCGTCGAGCGAGGAGACGAGGCCTGCCTGGAGCCGCCAGTTGGCGATGTCGTAATTGTCGCGCTGGATCGCCTGCGTCTCGCGCGCGACGCGCAACTGCGCCTGCGCCAGGCGCGCCTGCACATAGTTGGTGACGAGTTCGGAAATGATCGTCGCCCGCACATTGGCGAGGTCGTAGCCGGAGGCGGCCAGATCGGCCCGCGCCGCTTCGGCCGATCGGGAAAGCTCGCCGAACAGGTCGACCTGCCAGCTTGCACTGGCGCTGACCGAATAGCTGCTCGACCAGTTGGACCCGCCGCCGCCGATGGGATTGCCGCTGGGGTCGAGCCGCCCGCCCGCGTCGCGGCTGCTGTAATTGCGTCCGCCGCTGGCCGAACCGTTCACCTGCGGCAGGAAGGCGGCGCGCGCCTGCCGCAACGACTCCCGCGCCTGGCGAAGGCGCGCCTGCGCCTGCACGATATCCAGGTTGCCGGCGATCGCCTGGTCGATAAGGGCACTGAGCGCCGGATCGTCGAGGCGCCTCCACCAGGTGGCAAGCTCCGCCTCGTCGACCGGAGCGGCGGCGCCCTCCATATAGGTGGCCGGCACGCCAAGCGACGCGGGAGCGGGCGCGCGATAATCGGGACCGGCCGCGCAGCCCGACAGGACCAGCGCGGTTCCCGCGATCCATGCAATGCGATATCGCACCTTTTCCTTAAACTCCGTCATCGTTAAAGGCGGTCCACCAAATAGAACTGCCGAATTGGGCCGGGTGCCTCAACGGTGTTTGTGTCTCAAAGTGTAACGACTTTGAAAAATTGCGCTTTTGCAGGCGCGCGCATGTAGAAGGTGGATGATGAGGGCATTTCTTTTTCCGGGGCAGGGCAGTCAGTCGGTCGGCATGGGCAAGGCGCTGGCAGACGCGAGCCCGGCCGCGAAGGAGCTGTTTCAGGAGGTCGACGACGCTCTGTCGCAGCATTTGTTCCGCATCATGACGGAAGGTCCGGAAAGCGACCTGACGCTCACGGAAAATGCGCAGCCCGCGATCATGGCCAATGCATTGGCGACGCTGCGGGTGATGCAGAAGGAAGGCGGTTTTTCCCTGGCCGAAAAGGGCGATTTCGTCGCCGGCCACTCGCTGGGCGAATATAGCGCCCTCTGTGCCGCCGAAGCGTTCGATATCGGCACCACTGCCAGGCTGCTGAAGCTGCGCGGGCAGGCGATGCAGGCCGCCGTGCCGGTTGGCGAGGGCGCCATGGCGGCGCTGCTGGGCGCCGACATCGAAAAGGCGCAGGCGCTGGCGGAGGCCGCAGCCGAAGGCGAGGTCTGCACCGTCGCCAATGACAATGATCCGACGCAGGTGGTGATTTCCGGCCATCGCGGCGCGATCGAGCGCGCCGTCGCCCTGGTGAAGGAGCATGGCATCAAGCGCGGCGTGCTGCTGCCCGTGTCGGCGCCCTTCCACTGCCCGCTGATGCAGCCGGCCGCCGACGTGATGGCGCAGGCGCTGGGCAATGCCCCGATCAACACGCCGCTGCTGCCGGTCTATGCCAATGTGCTCGCAAGCGCGATCGCCGATCCGGAGGAAATCAAGCTGCGCCTTGTCGAGCAGGTGACGGGCCGCGTGCGCTGGCGCGAATCCGTCGCCGCCATGTGGGATGCGGGCGTCACCGAATTCGTCGAGCTGGGCGGCAAGGTGCTGGGTCCGATGGTCAAGCGGATAGCGCCCGACGCCACGGTCCGCAGCATCGTGACGATGGACGATGTAGAGGCGGCATTGGGGGCATTGTGAGCAACGACAAGGGAAGCGATGCGAACGCCGCTCCCATCCTGACCAGCCGCGATGGGGCCGTGTTGACGGTCACGCTGAACATGCCTGATCGGCGCAATCCGATCTCCGATCCGGCGATGGTCGATGCCCTTTGCGCCTTGTTCGAGGAGGCGGAGCGCGACCTGTCGGTGCATGTGGCGATCCTGACAGGCGCGGGAAGCGCCTTTTCCTCGGGCGGGGACCTCAATGCGATGCGCCCCGACGCCGGCGGCCTGCGCGCATCACTGCCGGCGCAGACGCGGCGCAATTACCGGGCGGGAATCCAGCGGCTGCCGCTGCTGTTCCAGGCGCTCGAACTGCCGGTGATCGCGGCGGTCAACGGCCCGGCCATGGGCGCGGGCTGCGACCTGGCCCTGATGTGCGATGTCAGGATCGCGGCGCAGTCGGCCAGATTCGCCGAGTCCTTCGTCAAGCTGGGCATAATCTCCGGTGATGGCGGCGCGTGGCTGCTGCCGCGCATCATCGGCTTTTCCAAGGCTTCGGAACTGGCGCTGACCGGCGAGACCATCGATGCCGAAGAGGCGCTGCGGATCGGGTTGGTGAGCGAGGTGGTGCCGGATGGCGATCTGCTCGCCGCCGCCCGCAAGGTCGCCGACAGGATCGCGGCCAATCCGCCCCATGCGACGCGGATGACCAAGCGGCTGCTGCGCGCGGCGCAGACGGCGGAATTGAACCAGATCATGGAAATGGCGGGCGCGATGCAGGCGCTGGCCCATGCGACGGCGGATCATGATGAGGCGATCGACGCCTTTTTCGAACGCCGGGCGCCGAACTTCAAGGGAGACTGACATGTTCGATCTGACAGGCATGACCGCGCTGGTGACTGGCGCTTCGGGGGGCATCGGCTCCGCCATTGCAAGGGCCCTCGCGGCGCAGGGCGCCACGCTCGCCCTTTCGGGCAGCAATGAGGAGAAGCTGAAGGCCTTTGCCGCGGAACTGGGCGGCGATCACAGGACGCTGGTCTGCAACCTCGGCGATCCCGCAGCGGTCGACGGACTGGTCGGCCAGGCAGTGGAGGCGCTGGGCGGCAAGATCGACATTCTCGTCAACAATGCCGGCATCACCCGCGACAACCTGATCCTGCGCATGAAGGACGATGAATGGTCCGACGTGATCGCCGTCAATCTGGAGGCTGCCTTCCGTCTGGCCCGCGCCGCCGCCAAGCCGATGATGAAGGCGCGTTTCGGCCGCATCATCTCGATCACCTCGGTCGTGGGGGTCACCGGCAATCCGGGGCAGGCCAACTATGCCGCGTCCAAGGCGGGCATCATCGGCATGTCCAAGTCGCTGGGCCAGGAACTGGCGAGCCGCGGGATCACCGTGAACTGCGTCGCGCCCGGCTTCATCCGATCCGCCATGACCGACGCGCTGAACGATGCGCAGAAGGGCGCGATCCTGGCCAGGATCCCGGCCGGCGATCTGGGCACGGGCGAGGATATCGGCGCGGCCGTCGTCTATCTCGCCAGCAAGGAAGCGGGCTATGTCACCGGCCAGACGCTGCACGTGAACGGCGGCATGGCGATGATCTGAAGGGCACGGAAGCGCACGGCGCGGGCCCATGTCCATCGCCCGGAAATTTTCGGCATTTGCAAAATGGCGGCCTTGTGCCATCGGGATCGGCGAGTCGAATGCAGGTGGGGCGATGCCATCCGATTGTTTCTTGCCTCTTGCCTCTCGTTGGGCTTGCCTCTAGGGCATGCCTTAACAAATATTCAGAACCATCA
>Ga0207639_10000136_pt1 | contig 54387 bp, 48 predicted proteins | sample KBSCornC32_FD_184299 | JGI IMG/M metagenome (GOLD analysis project Ga0207639, IMG submission 184299) | Corn rhizosphere microbial communities from Kellogg Biological Station, Michigan, USA - KBS Corn C3-2 (SPAdes) (version 2) | ecosystem: Host-associated > Plants > Roots > Rhizosphere > Soil ... | reverse complement strand
GTCCGGAAACTGGTTGAAGACCGAGTGTATCGCGACCGCGATCAGATAGCCCGGAAGGAACCACCACGGGCGGAAGTCGAAGTCGGCGGCCGCTCCGCGCATCTCGCGCTCGGCCAACTCGTGCGCCGTTGCCGCGAGGATCGCCAGCGTCGTTCCGTGCATCACCGCGGTGCCGAGGCCGCGCACCAGCCAGGTTCCCGAGCCATAAAAGGGGAAGATGGTCAGGTAGAGCACGTTCTCGATCACCGAAAAGCCGGCGCCGATCGCAAAGCCCGAGATGACGGCGTCGAGCTTGTAGCCGATGCGATTGAATCGGAAGAGCCCGACCATCACCAGGCCCTTCAACGCTTCCTCGATCCAGGGCGCGACGTAGCGGCTGTAATTATTGAAGCCGATCGGCAGCGTGTCGATGAAACGGCCGCTGATCGGATAAGCGACGAGCGCCGCTCCGCCGCCGAACAGCAGCAGCACGAGGATCTCGCCAAGGCTCATCAGCTTGAATGCGTCGAGCCAGACGAAAATCGTCAGCATGATGAGGACCGGAACCAGAGCGAGGCCCCAGTGTGCCGCCTCAGCGAGGAGAGTCGCCATCACAATATCTTAAGCGAAGCGAGCAGCTCAGTCTTGCGCGAATGTCCGTCCGCCCAGCCGTGCGCCGCCCCGACGGAGAAAACCATCGGAAGCCTGAGCGCGACGGTGAAGTTGAGGTCGAACTGAGCGCCCAGGTCGTAATAGCGGTGACCGCTTCCGTCGGGCGCGCGCGTCGCCATCCCGCCTCCGAACAGCGCCGGGCGAACATAGCTCAGGTAAAAGACCGGAGTCCCGATTTCGGCGAACCGGATCGGCGGCAGGTTCACCTCGGCTGTCCCCTTGGCGAAGCGCCGCGCCGCGATCTCGTCGATCTCGAAGCCGGGGAAACTCTCCATTTCGCGGTACCGCTTCTCGGGCCGGTTATCGACATAGTTGTTCCGGAACGCGCCGAAATAGAATGCCGCCAGCGGGTGAAGCGCCTGCCCGCCCGCGACGCCGCCGCTCGCGTAGAACCACACCGAAGCGTTCGGCATGGGAAGCGGCACGCCATAGTCGATCCCACCGTAGATCTTCGGGAAAAAGAGCGATTCGCTCGGTGAAAAGTCGAGATCGGCAAGCGCGCGCCACTGAATACCTTTTTCGTGGTCCACGCCGCCGAGGGCCCGGGTCGTATTGGTATATTTGGCGCCGGCTTCGATCGAGGCGACGCTGCTCGGGCTCGCTATGTTCTGGGCGTTCGGCAGCCGTTCGAGGCCGGTATAGAGCGCGGCGGACCCGAAGACGTCGAGCTGGCGCGGCGGATCGTAGATTTTGGTCTTGTCGAACTTGATGCTGACCGAGTTGCCGCGAAGACTGCGTTCGACGGGGCCGAACAGGTCATAGAAGTCGGCGCCGTTGTGCTTCAGCACGATATCCCAGTTGATCGACTTCAACTCGACCAAAGCATGGAAGCGGTCCGCGGTTTTCAGATGCCCGAATGGGGACACGCTGAAGCTTGCGTTGATCTGCTTGAACTGCAGCGGGTCTTCGAAATGGAAGTAGTAGCCCGGCGAAACCTGCTTCTTGTAGCCCTCGACGATCGGATACATTCCGGCGAGTTTCAGCCGCTGATTGCTGTTGTACTTGCTCCTAGCCGTGATCATCGAATCGAGGTCGATCTTCGACGGCGAGCCGACCCCCCAGCTCTTCAACTCGGGACGTTCCTCGACCACTTTCGTGCCGAGGAATTCGACATTGGCGAGGTCGTTCTGGACCTTGGGCTGGAAGCGGACCGGCTGAAGACCCTGACCGCTATATTCATACGCGATGATCGATCCGTCCGGCTGGGGCATCGGGCGGAAGAAGCCGGTCGAGGCGTTGCTGAGCGCTTCGAACTTCTGGGTATCGAGATCGAAGTGGTAAACGTTCGACACGCCCGTGTAATAAGAGGTGCCGTAGAGTGATTTGCCATCCGGCGCGAAGATGAAGCCCTCGGGGGTGGCAGGCGGCATGTCGAGCCGCGCGACTTCGACCGGCTCGGTGTCGGGCGTCAGACTGTCGGTGCTCCACACCCGAACCGATTGGGTGCCGTTCACCTCACCAAATGACGCCGAGAGCTTCGTCCCGTCCGGAGAGATGTCGAGGTCGAATGGAATCTGTCCGTACTTGAACGTGTGTATCTGGTTGAAGCTCGTGTACGGCGCCGGAATCCGGACGATGGTCGCCAGGCCGTTATCGTGGCGGATTCCCCAGATCGACTTGTCGACCCGGTTGAAAACGAGGTCGCCGATGCGCGCATCCTTCTGCAGCATCCGCTTCTTACCGGTGTCGACGTTCACCGCGAGCAGGTCGCGGAACGCGGCATTGTCCTCGGTATAGAAGGCGGTGCGCGAGTCCGGATCGAAGGCGAGGCTGGTCACCTTGTAGAGCATCATGCCCTTGATTTCCTGGAACTTGGTCAGCTTGCCGGTCGCAAGGTCCATCCTGCCGACAAAGCCGATCGTTCCCGGATAGCGGAAGGCGGCGATAAGGCTGTTGGTCTTGGGATCGACGAAGCCGCGCGACATCGACCCGAGCCCGCGCGGGCTTAGCTTGACCGTTTCCGTAAGCGGATATTGGGCGAGCTTTTCGAGGTTCGTTTTTTGATAATCATGCTCGAACGCGATCCAGTCGTTCCAGACGTCGTCGAGACGCCGGCCGAACACCTTCTTGAACTGGGACGCGTAGAAGGCCTTGCTGCCCTCGCGCCGGCTCTGCCACTCGACGAACTTGTCCGGCCCGTACTTGAGCGCCAGGTAAGACATGAAGCGCGTGCCGTAGAGATAGTCGTTCACGCCGACCTGGAAGTCGACCGCGATCCCCTCCGATTCCAGCCCGAGCGGGGAGAAGAATTTGTCGTTGTCGCGGACCTTCGCGCGCCAGACCATCTCGTCATAGCCGCCCTGCGCGCGCCCGAGCCCGCCGGACATCCAGGTCTCGAAGAACACCGCGCCGCCCTCGAGATACCAGCGCGGCGTGTTCACCCGCGGGGTCGCGAGGTAATTGTAGAGGATCGATTCGGGGTGCTCCTGGATCGGCATCACTTTCCCGTGAAGAAAGTGCCTCCAGAATGCGTCCTGCCGGTTCCACACGTCCATCTGCGCGACATGCGCCATTTCGTGATTGGTGATGGTGAAGAAGCGCTCCCCCGGCGTGAAGGTCTCCATCGTCACCGATAGCGGTGCGACATCGATCAGGACCGTGTTGTTGGGCGAGGCTCGGGCGCCGGCGTTGGCATAGTCGCTGAAGTCCTTCAGCAGTACCGTGGTCGGTTCCCACGGCTTCCACTGGAACGTCTTCTCGTGGAAGCGAAGCGCGTTCTCGTAGGCGCGTGCGATGTAGGGCGTCAGATAGGTCTGGACAGGATCGAAATAGAGGAGGTCGAGGTCTTTCGTCTCGAGCGTCGTCAGGTCGATTCCGGACGCGTCGGGCGGGACATGCTTCACTTCGTCCTGCTTGGGTTGAGGCTGCGGCTCCTCCGGCTTGGGCGGCTCCGTGACGGTGGTGGTGTCTGGCTGCGGGGGAGGCGGCTTCGGCGCTTGTTGCGCCGAAGCCTGGGAAGCGGCCGCGAGCAGTAGTGGCGCGACAATGCTGCACGCCGCGCGCCGCGGCCGCCTTATCCCCCTCATTCGCCCCCCAAACGCCGCAGAGCGGCTAACGCATCAGTCCGCCTGGTTTATCGCGCTCGCCACGTTGCCGAACTTCAGCGCCGCTCCGAACGCCGGATTGCCGACCAGCGCCCTGAAGTTGGCATTGTTGGCCAAGGCCGAGAAAGCCGACGCATTGCGCGAGAACGCCGCCAGCGCCGCCGGATTGTTGGCCAGCGCCGAGAATGCGCTCGGGTTCGATGCCATTGCGGAGAAAGCAGCCGGATTGGACTGCATCGCCGACAGCGCCGATGCATTGAGCTTGCCCTGCGACTGAAGCGCCGAAAGCGCCGCGGTATTGCCGAACGCCGAAGCTGCCTGGATCGACGCGGCAAGAGCACCGCCGTTCGCCAGCTTCGAGAAGGCGGCCGCGTTCTGCGCCATCAGGCCCGACGCGACCTGCAGGTTATGCAAGCCCGCAGCGCTCGATGTCAGCGCCTTGAACGAGCTTGCATTCGCGGCGAGCGCCGAGAAGGCCGCCGGGTTCGCGCCGAGCGCCGACATGGCTTTCGAATCCGCTGCCAGTGACGCGAATGCCGAGGCGGCGCCGGACATTGCCGGGATCTTCGCCGCATTCGCCGCATCCGACTTAAACGCTGAGAAGTTGTTCGCATACTTGCTGAACGCCGCCGCGTTCGCCGCCATCGCGGAAAATGCCGCGGGGTGGCTCGCCAGCGCCGAGAATCCCGAAGGATTGTTTGCAAGCGCCGACAGCGCCGACGGACTGTTCGACAGCGCCGAGAAGGCGCTGGCGTTGGCGCCAAGCGCCGAGACCGTCGATGCGTTCAACGCGCCGGCTGCACTCAACTTCGAACCCAGTGCGAATGCTGACAGAGCCGCCGACTGAAGCGCGCTCGGGCTGCTTGCCAGCGAACGGAAAGCTGCTCCATTCTGTGCCATCAGCCCAGAGGCGACCTGGAGGTTGTGGAACGACGCATTGTCGGCTGCCAGTGCCTTGAATGCGCTGGCGTTTGCGCCGAGCGCAGAGAACGCCGACGAGTTCGCTCCGAGCGCCGACATCGCCTTGGAGTCCGCCGCCAGAGCCGAGAAGGCCGATGCCGCACCGGCCATCGCCGGTACATTGGCCGCATTGGCCGCGTCGCTCTTAAATGCGGAGAAATTGTTCGCATACTTGCTGAACGCCGCCGCATTGGCCGCCATTGCGGAAAATGCCGCCGGATGGCTCGCCAGGGCCGAGAAGCCGGACGCATTGGTCGCGAGCGCAGCAAATGCTCCCGGATTGGACGCGAGCTTCGAGAAAGCCGGCGAATTCTGTGCCATCGCGCTGAGCGCCGAAGCCTGCCCGGCCGAGAGCTGCGAGCTCACCGACAAAGCCGACGCCTGCTGCACCAGCGAATGGAACGCCGATGGATTCTTGACCAGCGCCGCGAACGCGCTGGGGTTCGACGTCAAGGCCGAGAAAGCCGCCGGATTGGATACCAGCGCCGAAAAGCCCGGATCGCTCGCGAGCTGACGGAAGTTCGGATCCTTGACCATAATCTGGAAGGCGTCGGTCTGCATCAGCTCGGGAACCGACGTATCGCCGAGCGTCACGTCGCCTTCGCCAACCTGCGCCGACACATATCTTTGCGCCGGTCCGACAGTGCCTGCGCTCGGGCCCTGCGGCGGATAAATCCGTCCGAGCCCATAGGCCGCGATACCAAACACGAGCACGCCCGCGCTGGACAGAATGAGCTTACGGTTGTTCTTCTTGGAAACGACAGTTGTCATGATTGCCCCCTTGACGGTGTCAAGGAGTCCGCTCTGCTCTCGTGTTAACCAAAAGTCAATAAAAGTCGGCGAGACGACTAGCTGCTAAACTGCTGTCAGGCCTTGAAAAAACCGCGATACAAAGTCTCCTGAAGGGCGATTCCTTGAGGAGTCTTAACCATTTACCTGTTTCCGCCCAAGGTGCGGAAAGAGCGCCTCAATTGTCTTGGATCAACGCGTCTCCCGCGCGCTTCGAATTCATGGACCCGGAGGCTGCGTTCGCGCATTAATCGCGGCGATGGCGGAGCAGGACGAGACGAACAAGCTCTCCTGGCCGTGGTGGGCGCCTTGGGCGCTCCTCGCGGTCGCACTGTCGTCGCTGCTGACCATTGCGGCGACGCTTTACGATATCCGGTAGCCGGTGCCCGCAACGCTTCCGCCGCAGATCCCGCAAGCGGCGATCGTAGTCACTGGCAAGGCGTTGCCCGAAACCAAGGCCGAACGCGTCTACGGCGTCCAGCGTATTTCCCGTCGCGAAATCGAGCAATCGCCGAGCCATGAACTCGACCAGCTGCTGAAGGACGTTCCCGGACTTCAACTTTTCCGCCGGTCCGACGCACGGAGCGGTCATCCGACAAGCCAGGGCGTGACTCTGCGCGCGCTCGGCGGAAACGCATCGAGCCGCGCCCTGCTCGTGCTCGACGGCGTTCCGCAGAGCGACCCGTTCGGCGGGTGGGTGAATTGGCCCGCCTATGATCCCGAGGACCTGTCCGAAATTCGCGTCGTGAGGGGCGGGGGAAGCGTCGCCAACGGCCCCGAGGCGCTTGCGGGGACTATTGAAATGGTCAGCCGATCGGACGCCGGGGTTTCGGGCGAGATCGATGGCGGAAGCAGGGACTCGCTTGAAGCGCGCGGCCGCGTCGGTCTCGACCTCGGCGGCGTGCTCAGCCTTTCTGCCCGTGGCGAGCGAGGCGATGGCTTCATTCCGGTCACCGCCGCCAACCGCGGCCCAGCCGACGAGCCAGCGCGCTATCGTGAATGGAGCAGCCGTGCCCGCTGGGTAGCTGCGCTCGGCGGGGACACGGAGCTGCAAGCCAGCCTCGCCGGCTTCCATGACTGGCGCACGCGCGGGACCGATTTCACCGTCAACCGAACAAACGGCGCGGATGCGTCGTTGCGACTGGTCGGCCACGGCCCGTGGCAATGGAGCGCCCTCGCCTACTGGCAGTGGCGCAGCCTGATGAGCAGCTTCGCCAGCGTCACGCCCGGGCGAACGGAGGCCAACCGGGTTTCGCTGCAATATTCGGTGCCATCGCACGGCGTGGGCGGGAGCGTCGAGGTCCGACCGCCGCTGCCTGACGGAATCGAGCTTCGCCTCGGGGCCGACACGCGCAGGGCGACCGGAGAGTCGCGCGAGTTCTTCTCTTATGTGGACGGAGATCCCACGCGACGGCGGGCCGCTGGCGGCAACAGCTGGACCGCCGGGGTTTTCGCCGAAGGCAGTGCACACCTCGGCAAGGCGATCCTGACGGGCGGCGCGCGCATCGATCATTGGACCATCGGCGACGGCCACCTGTTCGAACAGCAGATCGCGACCGGCGACGTATTGACCGACGACCGGGACCCTTCACGGAGCGGCTGGCTTCCGACCGCACGGGGCGGCGTCAGCCTGCCGGTCGGCGGTGGCCTGAGCCTGCGCTCCGCCGCCTATCTCGGCTGGCGAATGCCGACTCTCAACGAGCTGTTCCGGCCCTTCCGTGCGGGAAGCGATGCGACCGCGGCCAACCCCGACCTCGATCCGGAGCGGTTGGTGGGAGCCGAAGCAGGCGCTGAATATGCTCATGGGCCGTTCCACGCGTCGCTGACCGGTTTCGTGAACCGGCTTAAGGACGCCATCGCCAACGTTACGATGGGACATGGGCCGGGTATCTTCCCTGGCGTCGGATTCGTCGGCGCAACCGGCACCTTCTTCAAGCGCGAAAATATCGATGCGGTGAAGGTGCGCGGACTCGAAGCGTCGGCCGATTGGACCGACGGGCCCTGGTCCATCTGCGCAGGCGCGAGCTTTACTCACGCGCGGATGAATGGAGGCGACGCCGCCGTGCTTCTCGACGGACTGCGCCCGGCTCAGACGCCCAAATTCGCCGGCACGCTCGCGGCGGGCTGGCAGGACGGCGGCAAGGGCGCGCAGCTCGTGCTTCGGCGGGTGGGCGCCCAGTTCGACGACGACCTTAATATCGATGTGCTCAAACGCGCGACGACGCTCGACGCTTATGTGGCCTGGCCGCTGACAAAGCGGCTGCAGCTGGTCGCACGCGCCGAGAATCTGACCAATGCCTTGGTCATGGCCGGAATCAACGGCGACGGGTCGGTCGAGCGCGCAACGCCGCGCACCCTGTGGCTGGGGCTGCGCCTGCGCTGATCATTTCGCGCGCGTGTAGAGAAAGGCGGTGATGTCGCGCGCGTCGGCCTCACCGACGTTGAGGTCCGGCATCGCGGTGCCTGGCGAAACCTGCTGCGGATCGCGAATCCATTTCTCCATATTCCCGGGCTTGTTGGCGAGATGACCGGCGATGATCGTGCGAACCGCAATCCCGTCGAGTGGAGGACCGACAGAACCGACGGCATTGCGCACGTTTTTGACCGCATGGCAGCTGCCGCAGCCGTACTGGATGAACATCGCCTCGCCGCGGCGCGGATCGCCGCCGACCTCGACTACCGCATGCTCGCGCATCCGCGAACGCTGTTGAACATATTGATAGGCGATGCCGACCAGCGCGACGAGAAAGATCACACCCGCGAGGATCGCGAAGAAGACCTTAGTGGAGATTGAGCGCGGCATGCTCTCCCTCCGAAGCCTTGAGCCATTTGTAGGCAAGCGCCAGCGCAGCGCTTGCGTGCACCAGGCCACCCGGAATCCACATGATCAGGCCGGCCAGGCGTTGGTCGTCGACCGGGTCGAGTCCGATGCCGGTCATGCCCATCGCCGCATATTGCGCGTACCACGGGCTCGCCGAGAAGCTCATCAGCGCCCCCAGCGCCCCGCCGATGAGCGACGTCGCAAACAGGCAAGCGGCGGAAACTCCATAACCAGAGCCGCGCTCGCGCGGATGGAGCATCGCCCACCAGAAGAGAAGCGAGCTGACGAAGAAGCAGGCGTGCTGCGCGATATGCCAGCCGAAGCTTCCGAGCGCGCGGTCGAACAGCGGCGGCGCGTGCCAGATCCACATCACGACTGCCTGGATCGCGGTCGCCGTGACGGGTTCGGTCAGCCGTTTCCACAAGCGCTGCAGCGGCGACTTCCAGTTACTGCCTAGGGCAAGCCGAAGCGAGCGCGGCAGACCCCAGGCGATGACACCGCCCGCGCCCGAGGCTGCGAGCAAGAGCGTCGACACAAGCATGATCAGCTCATGCTCGATCATGTGCATGGTGAAGCTCCGCTCCCCCGCTTCGTGCAGGGGCGATGTGAGCGATAGCGTCAGCACGATCCAGCCCGACAGGAACAAGCCGGTCCGGACGGGCGTCGAGGCGCGCCTCGACAGGCGGACCCAGCCGACGACGTAGATCAGCAGCGCAAGCGCCAGCGGCACGGTCAGCAGCGGATCGAGGGTCCAGCCGAGCGCTTCGGCGTGATGTTGGCCGGCGCTCATGCCCAGCATCTCGGAATGACAAGCGAAGCGATGAGGGGAAGGACGATCGCGACCCCGTAAAGACCGCACGCCATCACAGAGACGACGGCAATCATTCGCCGCGCCGGGCTTTCACCATCCGCAGAATAGACGCGCCAGGAACCCAGGGCACCTGCGGCTACGAGAACCAGGCCGAGAATTGCGGCCAGGATGACGATCAGTGGGCTACTGAAATGGCAGTCCTGAAAGACCGAGTCCGACCCGATCTGATGCGTTAGCCCGACGCCCAGCGTCCCGAGCGCGAGGCCGGCCCAGGGCATGAAGCGATCGCGGGCGCGTTCGCCGTTCACAGCCGCGGCACCCAGTAGATCATCAGATAGATTGGGAGCCACAGCAGCCAGACGTAGCGCCAGTAGAGCGAGTTCTCGTCGACATCCACCTGCCGCCGCCCTTCGTAGGCGACCGGAGTGTAGATCAGAGCGCCCAGCACGACCGTGTCGCCCCAGTCGGTGATGAGGTGCGTCGTGTGGAGCAGCAGCAGCGCCCAGATGATCGAGCCGTAAGCGTCGTCGGTCCAGCGGCAGTTGAGGCTGTTGAATTCGAAGCCGCGGATGACGAGCAGGATCGCTCCGACTGCGGTCATCACCAAGATGAGCCGCCGGATCGCCGGAATGTCGCCCGCCCTGGCCGCTTTCTTGATCATTGTGTTCGGGATTTCGCTGAGAATGATCACGATGGTGAACAATGTCCCCGCCAAAACGTCGGGCGCCTGCCTCCCTTCCGGCGGCCAGCCTTGCTCGTGGCCCATGAGGAAGAAATAGGCCGCGAAGGTCAGCATGAAGAAGCCGCCTTCGATCACCATGAAGGCGATGATCCCCCACCAGGTAAGGCTGCTCGGCCCGAACTTGTGGGTCGGGAGGTCCGCGAGGTCATCGGTGAAGCGCGGCTCGAGGATCATGAGATCACCGGCTCAGGATTGCGCTTCAATTCCTTGGGCCAGAACCAGGCGGCGAAGGCAATCCCGCACGGCACCAGACCGAACACCAGCGCCCACGGGGAGAAGATCGATGCAACGAACACGATACCGACCGCCATCGCGCCGATCAGCGGCCACAGGCTTGCGGCGGGAACGGGTTCGCGAAGGTCCGGCGCGGCCGCGACCACTGTAGTCAGGAGAATCTCCTTTTCATCGACGCGAAGGCCGGTGACGACCGGAAGCTCGCCCTCAACGTCCCACAGCGGAGTATCGCTTTCGACGACGGGAATATGCTCGAAATTGTAGACGGGCGGCGGCGAACTGGTCGCCCATTCGAGGCTCGCGGCGCCCCATGGATTGGGCCCGGCGATCACGCCTCGATAGAGCGAGATGAGGCCGTTGACGACGAACAGCACGACGGCGGCCGCGAGAATGAATGTGCCGAGCGTCGAAAGCAGGTTCGGAACTTCCAGCCCCAGGCCCGCGGGATAGGTGTAGACCCGCCTCGGCATCCCCAGCAGTCCGCTGAGGTGCATCGGGAAGAAGGTCAGGTGGAAGCCGACGAAGACCAGCCAGAAGCTCACCTTCCCGACCGTGTCATTCATCATCCGGCCGGTGATCTTGGGGAACCAGTAAGTGAAGATCCCGAGCAGCGGAAACACCGCGCCGCCGATCAGCACATAATGAAAGTGCGCGACGACGAAGTAGGTGTCGTGCAGCTGCAGATCGAGCGGGACGGCCGCGACCATCACTCCGGTCAGGCCGCCGATGACGAACGTCACGATGAACCCGACGACGTAAAGCATCGGAACCTGGAAACGCGGTCTTCCGTCCCAGATCGTCGCCAGCCAGCAGAAGATTTGCAGGCCCGTCGGGATCGACACCGACATGCTCGCCGCAGTGTAGAAGCTGTAGCCGACGCGCGGCAGCCCGGTCGCGAACATGTGATGGACCCATAGGCCGAACGCGAGGATTCCGGTCGAGATCAGTGCGAGTACAACCACCGCGTGACCGAAGACCGGCCGGCGGCAGAAAGTCTCGACCATGACGCTGACGAACCCGGTCGCTGGAAGGAAGATGATATAGACCTCGGGGTGGCCGAAGAACCAGAAGAGGTGCTGCCACAGGAGCGCGTCGCCATGCTCCGCCGCATTGTAGAAATTGGTGCCGACCAGCCGGTCCGAAATCAGCATTCCCGAACAGAGTGCTACGGACGGCATCGAGAAGATGATCATCACCGCGACGACCAGCATCGCCCAGGCGAACAGCGGCATCCGCGCCAGAGTCATGCCCGGTGCGCGGCACTTCAGGATGGTGGACGTGAGAACGACTGCGGCGGCGAGGGCCGCAACTTCGGTGAACGTAATCATCTGGGCCCAGACGTCCGCGCGCTTTCCAGGCGAGAATTGCGGGCCCGATAGGGGCGTATAGGCGAACCAACCGACGTCCGGAGCGATGTTGAGGACGAAGGCCCCCCACAGCATCAGACCGCCGAACAAATACATGTAGTAGCTGAAGGCATTGAGCCGCGGGAACGCGGTCGATCGCGTGCCGAGCATCAACGGTATGATGTAGACCGCGACGCCTTCCATCACCGGGACGGCGAACAGGAACATCATCGTCGAGCCGTGCATGGTGAACAGCTGGTTGTAGCGTTCGGCGCCGATCAGGTTGCTGTCGGGTTGCGCGAGTTGGAGGCGCATGAGCAGCGCCATGATGCCGCCGAGCACGAAGAAACCGAGCGCGGTGATGATGTAGCGCCGGCCAATCTCCTTGTGGTCCACCGTCGCGAGCCAGCCGATGATCCCACGCGGCCGCCGCCACGCTAGATCAAGCCGCGCGGCCAGCTTCTCGCCTTTGAGCTTGGGGCCGTCGCGAGCGATCTTCTTCCGCTCTTCGGCCAGCTGTCGGTTCTCGGCTTCGACCCGCTCGCGCTCGCTTTGACGCGCGGGGGCCGCATCGAATGCGTCGGCGCGGACGTCCGTCATTTGAGCGTCTCGAGATAAGCGACGACGGCGTGAAGCTGGCCGGGCTCGAGGCCGATCGTCGGCATCTTCACGCCAGGCTTCAGCGACTGCGGGTCCTCGACCCAACCGTAGAGATTGCCCTCGCTCATCGGCAGCGTCCCCGCGGCAATGCTTCGCCGGCTGGCGAGATGCGTGAGGTCGGGCGCGACCGTCCCGCTCGCCGGAGTGCCACCGATATTGTGGCAGGCGCCGCACGGCCCGGTGGTCACATATTCATAGCCCGCCAGTGTGACAGGGTTCGTCGGCGCGGCCGCCGGCTGCAGCTGATGATCCCACCATTTGATGAAGTCCGGATAGGAATCGACATTTACGACCAGCGCCATGTGCGCGTGTTGCGCGCCGCAGAATTCCGCGCACTGACCGCGGAAGATTCCGGTCCTCTTGGGCACGATCGTGATGTCGCTTTCGCGGCCTGGAATGAGGTCCTGCTTGCCGGCCAGGCTCGGTACCCAGAAACTGTGGATCACGTCATTCGATGCGAGCGTGATCCGGACCGGCACCCCGACCGGCAAGTGCAATTCATTCGCGGTCCTCAACGTCTTCGAGGCATCGCTGGAATTGTACTGAACGTCCCACCACCATTGGTTGGCCGTGAGCGTGATCGACAGCTTCTCTCCGGTGGCGGCCTTCGCCATCGACCGGTCCGTGAAGAAGCTGGCGATCGCCAGCGCAGCGAGACCGACCCCGATCAACGCGGTCCAACCGATCAGCGCCGTGCGCATCAGCGGGTGCGAATGATGATGCCTGCCGGTCTCGACGACATTCGCCTCCGCCGCGCCGCGGCTGCGCAGGAATCCGAGGAGCATGAAGCCCATGACGAGGACGTACATGACGACACATACGACGAGGAAAATCGTGAACAGGATCAGGAACTGCGAATCCTCGACCGCCGCATTCCCGAAAGCGCTTTGGTAATGCTGGTACGAGCAGGCGCCGAGCAGCAATGGTAGGATTGCCGTGGCGCGCCTGGTCATTGTGGGGCCGCGTCCGAGTTCGTCGGCTGAGGCTTCGCGGTGAGCGTCTGCGGCGTTGGGCCGCTCATCGATTCCGACCGGCTAGAAACCGCGTCCTTGCTGGGCAGCCCCGACATCGACCGCACGTACGCCGCAAGGTCCCAGATCTGGTCTTCGGTGAGCTTGCCGCGCCAAGCCGGCATTCCGTTCGGTCGGCCTTCCGCGATGGTCGTCGCGATCTGGTCGATCCGGCCGCCGTAGCGCCATTGGTCGTCCATCAGCGGCGGCCCCATTCCGCCGCCGCCGTGGCTGTGACAGCCGACGCAGTTCATCTGCTGATACAGCGTCTGGCCCATCGAAATGGCGTTGGCGTTATTGTTGAACAGCTTCGCCCGGGCATCGAGAGCAGGCGGCACGCTTCCACCCGGATAGATGGTCTGGGGGCTCGATCCGGCCGGCACCGTTTCGCCGATTGGCTTTGAGCGGCTGTGATGCTCCTCTCGCTCGCAAGCCGCGAGAGTCAGCGCCGCCGCGCCGAGAAAGAGAAGGCTAGCGCGGAAGCGTGAAGACATAGAGCATGCCTCCCGCGGTGGTTTTCATCGGCAGGTCTTTGACGGCGTTCGCGAAACCGAGCGCGCCGGTCGGATCGCGCGGGTCCATCTGGCCCGAAACGATCGTCCCGGCCCAGCCGCCGACCCCACAGATCACGGCGATGTACTGCCGTCCGTCGGGGCCCCGATAGCTGATCGGCTGGCCGATGATCCCGCTTCCGGCCTTGAATTGCCACAGCAGCTTGCCGTTGCGGGCATCGACGGCTTTGAACCAGCCGTCCATCGTTCCGTAGAAGATGAGGTTGCCGCCCGTCGCCAGCGCGGGACTCCACAGCGGCAAATCCTCCTTAATCTCCCACACCTTGCGATGATTGATCGGATCCCAGGCGGTGAAGACTCCGCGATTGCCGCCGGGTCCGGCGTACATCTTCACGTCCGCCCCGACATAGGGCGTTCCGGAGATGTAGTTCGCCTGCATGTTGCCCTCGTCCTGGCAGAGGTTGAGGTGCGGGATGTAGACGAGGCCTGTGATCGGGCTGAACGCCGAGGGGTTCCAGTCCTTGGCTCCAGGCGACGCCGGGCAGATGTCGCGGGTAACCCGGCCCGATTTGGGCGCCTTTTCCGCGACCGGAATCAGCCGTCCGCTCTTGAGGTCGACGCCTTTCGAGGAATTGATGTAGCCGTAAGGAGTCGCGCTCAGCACCTGACCGGTGCGCCTGTCGAACACATAAAAATAGCCGTTGCGCCCCGGGTGGAAGATCACCGGGCGGCGGCCGTTGCCCCAAGGGATGTCCGCGAGGATCAGCTCATTCACATTGTCGTGATCAAACAGGTCGTGCGGGCTCGCCTGGTAGTACCAGAGCGCCTCGCCGGTGCTGATGTCGCGGGCGAAAATGCCGGTCGACCATTTATTGTCGCCGGGGCGCTGGTCCGGATTCCACGGACCGGGGTTGCCGGTACCGTAGAAGACCTGGTGCGTCTCCGGATCATAGCTCAGCCAGCCCCAGGTATTAGCTCCGCCGATCTTCCATGCATCGGGCGGCCAGCTTTTCACCCCGAGGTCATGGCCGCGATCGCTGGCGTAGAAGGGATGGAAACGGGGACCGATCAGCACCTCCTTGTCGGGGCCGGTCGCATAGGCCTTCCACGCGATCTTTCCGCTGCCTTCGTCGAGTGCCGCGACCCAGCCGCGAACACCCATCTCGCCGCCGGAATTGCCGACCAGCACTTTGCCGTCGGCGACGAGCGGGGCCATGGTGATTGTCTCGCCCTTCTGGATGTCGCCGAGCTGCGTCCGCCAGACCATCTGGCCGCTGTTCGCGTCGACGGCGAAGGTCTGGCCATCGAGCGTGTTGAAGAAGATTTTGCCGTCGTCGTAGACGGCGCCGCGGTTGACGACGTCGCAGCAGGCGACGCCCTGCGCGGCCGCCGCGGGCTTTGGCTTGAACGTCCATTTCGCCGGAGCGCCTGGTTTCGTCAGGTCAAGCGCGTAGAGATAATTCGGGAACGGGGTGATGATGTACATCGTGCCGTTCACGACCAAAGGCGGCGCTTCGAAGCCCTTCGTGGTTCCGGTCGAGAAGGTGAAGGCGAGCGCGAGCTTGCCGATGTTCGCCGGGGTGATCTGGCTCAGCGCCGAGAAGCGTGTCGACGCGTAATTCTTCCCCGGCATCGTCCAGTTCCCGTCGTCGGCCGGAGCGGCCGCGGCGGGCGGAAGCGCATGCGGGCCGCCCTCGATCTTCGCGTAAATCAACGGCCCGGTAGATTTCGCGGCCGGATTCTTGTTGCAGGAAATGAGCGCGCTCGCGGCGGCGAGAACGCCGATAACCGTGACTGCGGTACCTACTCGCCGCATACGCCCCCGTGTTCGTTATCGGAGCCTCCCACGGAGCTGAGAAGATCCTTCCAGCACGCACAAATCTCGGAGGTTGTCGCGAGTTCCGGACTCGCTCAAGTTTCGTATTACAACAGCAGTTTGAGCCAATTTTCTACGGCCGTTCCCTAACCTAAATTAGGGCGCTCAACGGCAGTTCGTTAACTTCCATCAGCATTGTGAACCGTAGGAAACAACCGGCGTTTCCAAGCCGCCATCCGGCATTTGGGAGACTCAACATGGCAACGACGAGGAGCGGAGGATCCAAGCGCGGATTCGCGGCGATGGATCCGGCGAAACAGCGGGAAATCGCGAGCAAGGGCGGCAAGGCAAGTCACGGCGGCGGACGCAAGAGCAGGTCCAGCCGCTAAATATCCTCATCACGCGTTAGGGCGCCGGGCGAATCCCCTTCGACCCGGCGCTCGTCATTTGGACCGTCGCCGCAACGCTCTGCCCAAGATGGCGTTGAAGGTCCGTGGCTTACCGACAAGTCGTCACCAGCAAGGACAAAAGCGCGGCGATCGCAGCGGTCGTCGCGATCCACGCCGCGCTGCTGTACGCCTTCCTGAATCTCTCCGGGAAGCTGGACCTGCCGGGAGCGCAGAGCGTGATGAGCGTTCTCGATCTGCGGCAGCCACCACCGCCGCCTCCCCCGCCCCCACCGCAACAGAAAATCCAGCCGAAGCCCAAAGAAAAAGAGGGCGCCTCTGCCTCTCCCAATATCAAGAGCGAAGCCACGCCCGTCAAAGCGCCCAAGCCTAAACTCATCGTCCCGCCGGTCCCGCAAATCGCGGCAAGCGAAACTCCGCGCCAGGGCACCACGCCGACGCAAGGCTCGGCACCATTCGCTGGCCCCGGGACCGGCGCCGGCGGAGTCGGCAATGGAACCGGCAGCGGCTCCGGAGGCAATGGATCGGGCGGTGGCGGCGATAACGGAGTCGCCGAACCGCCTCACCTCGCAACGCCCGTGCTCACCGGCCGCGACTTCTCCCGCGACATGCTCGAACAATGGCCGCGCGGCGCCACCGTGTTCATGCGCTTGCGGGTCGATCCGCGAGGCTATGTCAGCGAGTGCACCGTCGACCGCGGCACCGGCGTCGCGGCGATCGACAATGTCGTGTGCAACCTCGCCCATGACCGGCTCCGCTTCCGACCCGCGCTGAACCGAAGCGGACAGGCGGTTGCAGGATGGTTCGGATACGCGCAACGGGCTCCGCGCTAGTTGCGAAAAAAGGGAATCAAATGATTGAAGCCGAATGGTGGGAGTATGACTCTCTCGACGAGCTCGCGGATGCGGTGGCCGGGGACGTCGGCTTCATTATCGAAAGCGCTGTCGATGCGCGCGACGCGTCGCTAATTGCCGTTCCGGGCGGAAAAACCGGGCCCGCGATCTACGGCAAGCTCGCCAGCCAGCGGCTTCCGTGGAAGAAGGTCACGATCATTCCGACCGATGACCGGTTGGTTCCCGTCGACAGCGAACTATCCAATGTGCGCGAGATCGCGCGGAGCTTCCTCGCGCTCGGCGGCCGCGTCGTTCCGCTGACCAGCGAAGCGGCGAGCGACTACAAGCTCGCGGGCAACGCCGCCGATGCGCGGCTTCAGGACCTGCCCTGGCCGCCCGATCTGGTCTGGCTCGGCATGGGCGAGGACGGGCACACCGCCTCCATTTTCCCCGGCCCCGACTTCCAGGGCGCGCTCGAAGCGCCGAAGGCCCGGCGAGCGATCGGGGTAATGCCCGATCCGCTTCCCGCCGACGCCGGTGTGCCGCGCGTGACGCTTACGCGGGCCGCTATCCTGTCCGCCCGCACGGTGCTCATCACCATCACCGGCCAGAAGAAGCGCGAAGTCCTCGAACAGGCAATCGCCGACGGCCACAGCTCGAAGCTCCCGATCGGCCGGGTGCTAGCCGAGGCCGAGCAGCCGATCGATATCCACTGGTGCCCCTGAGCGGCTAGACTTCCTCCAGCCGCCGCCCCGCCGTTTCTTTCAGGAACAGCAGCGAGACGACGACCGAGATTCCGGTGAACACCACTGCGTACCAAAGCCCCGCGTAGATGTTCCCCGTAATCGCAACCAGCGCGAAGCTCGTCACCGGAAGGAACCCGCCGACCCAGCCCGTCCCGACATGGTAGGGGAAGGACATCGCCGTGTAGCGGATGCGCGTCGGGAACATCTCGACCAGCGCCGCCGCCTGCGGTCCGTAAAGCGCCGTCGCGGCGACGACGAACGCGAGCAGGATGATGACGAGCAGGATCAGGTTCGCCTGCTTCGGGTCGGCGCTCTTCGGATAACCAGCCTCGAGCAACTCGGCCCCAATCGCGCTCGCGGTCTTGGCCTTCAGCGCCTTCAAATCGGCGCCGGTCAGGTCCTCGCCGCCGTTGATCGGAACCGTTTCAGTGCCGATGACGACCCGCGTTGCGCCGTCGCCGGACGGTCGAGTGATGAACGAGACGCCTTTCCCGATCAGCGCGCTCTTGGCGATGTCGCAGGCGCTGACGAACCGCGCCGTTCCAAGCGGGTCGAACTGCACCGAACAGGATTTGGGATTCGTCTCGACAAACACCGGCGTGGCCGCCTGGGCCTCGATCAACGCGGGGTTCGCGGCATCGGCCATCCAGTGGGACGCCGGGAAATAGAGCACCAGCGCAAGGAGCATCCCGCCGATCATCACGAACTTGCGACCGAGCCGGTCGCTCATCCAGCCGAAGAAGACGTAAAGCGGGGCGCTGACCACCGTCATCACGATCAGCAGCATGTCCTTGGTCTGGGGCGCGACACCAAGCGACCGTTCGAGGAAAACCTGCAGATAGAAGAAGGTGAAGTACCAGACCGCGCCCTGCGCGCACATGATCCCGAAAAAGGCGATCAGCACCTTCCTCAGGTTGCGCCAGCGGCCGAACGATTCGCGAAGCGGCGCCTTCGCGACCGTTCCTTCTTCCTGCAGCTGGGCGAAGTGCGGGCTTTCGGAGAGCTTGGCGCGCATCCATACCGAAATGACCAGCAGCACGGCGGACACCAGGAACGGCACCCGCCAGCCCCAATCGGCGAACGCGTCCTCGCCAATCCACCCGCGAGTCGCTTCGATCACCAGCAACGCCGCCAACAGGCCGAACGAAGCCGATGACTGAATCCATCCGGTCGATTCGCCGCGCCGGTGGTTGGGCGCGTGCTCGGCGACGTAGATCGCCGCTCCACCATATTCGCCCCCGAGCGCGATCCCCTGAAGAATGCGCAGCAGGATGAGCAGCGTCGGCCCCGAGGCGCCCGCGGTCGCATAGGTGGGAAGGAAGCCAATCAGGAAGGTCGAGGCGCCCATCAGGCTGACGGTGATGAGGAATGCGGCCTTCCGCCCGAGCTGGTCGCCGACCACTCCGAAGATGAGCGCTCCAAGCGGCCGGAACGCGAACCCCGCCGCAAATAAGGCGAGTGCAGCGATCAGGCCCTGCGTCGGCTCCAGCCCGGCGAAGAACACCCTCGAAATGACCGGCGCGAGGCTTCCGAAGATGAAAAAATCGTACCATTCGAACGCGGTGCCCGCGGACGAAGCAATGACGACCCGCGCCATCGACCAGGGCTTGTGCTCATGCCGCTCGGCGATCGTGGCCATGCTTCTCCCCCTCGCGACCAAGGGATAGCGCTAGCGCCGTTCCGCGCAAGTTCGGGACGTCCTTGAAATTTTTTCCGAACCGCCGGGAATAAAGCCCGCCGAGCCCAAGTCTCCGCATCCAAGTGCCCCACGAAAAGGACCTGGCAATGCGTGATGACGAACTGGACGACAGCCGCCGCGGCTTTTTGAAATGCATGGCCTGGGCCGGCACCGGCGCCTTGTTCGCCTTCGACGGCGGGATCGGGAGCTCGATCGGTCTCGATGCCGCGCTCGCCGCTCCTCACCGAACAGCCGCGGCACCCTTCACCTTCGCCCAGCTGAGCGACAGCCATATCGGCTTCAACAAGCCGCCGAACGCCGACGCTCGCGCCACGTTCGCCGAGGCGATCGCCAAGGTGAAAGCGCTTCCCCAGAAGCCCGACTTCATCATCCATACCGGTGACGTTTCGCAGCTCTCGCGCGATGACGAGTTCGACGACGCCGACCAGATGCTGAAGGGTCTCGGCCTTCCCGTCTTCTTCGTCCCCGGCGAGCACGACATGCTCGACCCCGACAACGGCAAAGCCTTCCTCGACCGCTTCGGCAAAGGTTCGAAGGGCGCCGGCTGGTACAGCTTCGACCATCGCGGTGTGCACTTCATCGCAATGGTGAATGTCGCCGACCTCAAACCCGGCGGAATGGGCAATTTCGGGCCGGAGCAGCTGAAATGGCTCGCCGCCGACCTCGCCGGCCGATCCTCGTCAACGCCGATAGTCGTCTTCGCGCATATGCCGCTGTGGACGGTTTACGCCGACTGGGGCTGGGGCACCGACGACGCCGGCGAAGCGCTGAAGCTGCTCGCCCGCTTCGGATCGGTGACCGTCCTCAACGGTCACATCCACCAGATCACGCAGAAGGTCGAAGGCCGCGTCGCCTTCCATACCGCGCGCTCGACCGCATTCCCGCAGCCCGCGCCCGGCACCGCGCCCTCGCCCGGCCCCCTGAAGGTCCCGACCGAGCAGCTCCGCAGCATGCTCGGGATCACCGACGCCCTGTTCGTGCGCGGTCACGACCGGATCGCGCTGATCGATTCAACCCTCGCCTGACTCGTAGAGAAGGAACCCTCCAATGACTCGTGGATACAAGCTTCTGACATTCCAGGTTGCGACGCTCGCGGCGAGCGCCTTCCTGATGACGACCATCGCCTCGATTACCAAGGCTGCGCCACCCGCCGCGGCGGCAGTGACCATCGACAATTTCACCTTCAAGGCTCCGGTCCTGACGGTGAAGCCGGGCACGACCGTCACCTGGACCAATGGCGACGACATCCCGCACACGGTCGTGTCGAAGACGGGCGTCTTCAAGTCCAAGGTGCTCGATACCGGCGACCATTTTTCCTACACCTTCGCCAAGCCGGGCCAATTCGGTTACTATTGTTCGCTTCACCCGCACATGACGGGCACGATCATCGTGAAGGCCTGAGAGACAGGACTGGCCGCTTAACCCCGTGAAGAAATTTTCCCCCTCCTTCTTCACGCCCCGAGCCGCGGTCAGCGGTCCGGCGCCGGGCTCACGCATGCCCGGCGCCGACCAGACCTACGAGTTCCGGCGGCTGATCCTGCCGCATCTCGATGGAGCCTATAACCTCGCGCGCTATCTGATGCGCGATCCGCACCTGAGCGAAGATGTCGTCCAGGACGCGGTCCTCCGCGCCTTCAGGAGCTTCGGCCAGTATCGCGGCGAAAGTCCGCGCGCGTGGCTTTTCACCATCGTCCGCAATTGTTGCCGGACCGCCCAGGCCGGGCGAGCAGGTAAGGTGTCGCTGGTTATCACCGAAAGCGCGCTCAGCGACGAAGCCGCCGCCGAGCTTTCTCACAAGGCCGATCCCGGGCCGACGCCGGAGGAAGAAGTCTTCCGCAAGGCCGACGTCGACCGGGTTCGCTCCGCGATCGAGGCGATCCCTGAGCCCTTCCGCGAAACCGTCGTGCTGAGGGATTTGGAAGATTTGTCCTACGCCGAGATTGCCGAGGTCGCCGGCGTTCCGATCGGGACCGTGATGTCGCGTCTGTCGCGCGCCCGTGCGATGCTTGCCAAGGAACTGCTACCCGCCGCGCAAGCGGACGGCGAGCAGTCGAGGAGCGTGAAATAATGCCCGCGTGCGTTGACCAGGAAATGCTTCTGGGCGGCCTTGTCGACGGCGAGCTCGACGCCGCGAACACGGCGATCGTCGAGGCCCATGTCGCCCGTTGCGAAGGCTGCCGCGAGGAGCTCGACCGGCTTCAGGCCGTGCGCAATCTCATGCGTTCCGATGGCGTTCGTCATGCCGCGCCCGACGCGCTCGCTCGCAAGATCGCCGCGATGCCCGAGCTGACGCCCAAAGCCGCCAATGAGAACCGGGTGCTCCGTTGGCTCGGCCCTGGTGCGGTCGGTGCGCTCGCGGCGTCACTGGCGATGGTCAGCTTCGTCACGCCAGCGACTACAGCTGCCGTCGACCAGGAGCTTGTTTCGAGCCACGTCCGATCGCTCCAGCCGGGCCACCTGACCGACGTGCAGACGACCAACCAGCATATCGTGAAACCCTGGTTCAACGGCCGGATCGATTTCGCCCCGCCGGTGCCGGAGCTAGCCGCTCAAGGCTTCCCACTGGTAGGAGGCCGCCTCGATTCCATCGATGGCAAGACTGTTCCGGCGATCGTCTACAAGCGGCGGCTGCACACGGTGAACCTGTTCGTCTGGCCGACGAAGGAAGGTGGCGACCGGGCGTTCGTGAAGGAAGGCTTCGCGGTCCGCGAGTGGAGCAGCAACGGACTTCGCTTCGCCGCGGTGTCCGACATTCCTCCGTCCGAGCTCGCCCAGTTTCAGGCGCTGTTTCAGCAAAGCACGCGCTGAACTAGTCCAGCAAGCGCCTCGCTTCGACTTCGTCGTTCCGCATTTCGGCTACCAGCGCGTCAACGCTGTCGAATTTCCGCTCGTCGCGGATGAAGGCATGGAGCGCGACTTCGATGCGCTGGCCGTAGAGATCGCCGTCGAAGTCGAAGAGATGCGCTTCGAGCAATTCTTGCGGCGGATCGAAGGTCGGGCGGACTCCAAGGCTGGCAACGCCCGGATGCTCGCTTCCATCCTCGAGGGTGACCCGAACCGCATAGATGCCGTACCGGGGCCGCTGGTAGTCGCCCAGGTTCAGGTTCGCGGTCGGATAGCCCAGCTCACGGCCGCGCGCGTCCCCTCGCTGAACCACACCTTCGATCGCGAAGTCACGGGTCAGCAGGTGTGTTGAGGTTCCTGTGTCGCCGGCCTTTAGCGCCTCGCGGATTCGGCCCGATGAGACGCGCTCGCCATCGATGATGACTGGAGCCACGGCTTCGGCGACGATTCCAAATTCGGCGCCGAGCGTGCGGAGCAGTTCGACATTGCCCGCACGGCCTTTGCCGAAGCCGAAATCGTCGCCCGTGACGACGCCCGCGGCTGCGATCGTGCCTGCGAGCAACTTGCCGACGAAATCTTCCGCGCTGGTCGAACGAAGCTCCTCGTTGAACTCGAACACCAGCATCGCGTCCGCCCCGGCATGGGCGAACAGGGTCTCGCGCTGATCAAGGCTCGTCAGGCGAAACGGTGGAACGTCGGGCTTGAAGAATTTGACCGGATGCGGGTCGAAGGTGGCGACGACCACCGGCCGCCGCTCGTGGAACGCACGCGCCACAGCCCGGCTCACCACCGCTTGGTGGCCAAGGTGGAATCCGTCGAAATTGCCGAGTGCGACGATGCTCCCCTTGAGATGATCGGGGACGCCGCCGGCGAGGGTAAGACGCTCCATTCGCGCGGCCTCTATCGGGCAAATCAGTGGGTGGGAAGGTGATGCCTGATCCGCCGATATTCGTGCACCGCAAGGGTAAGAATGAAGGCGTCGAAAATGCTGAGCACGATCAGCAACAACGAATGGGTGAAAGTGAAGCGATAGAGCTGGTAGACGATGTAGCCGCTGAAAACGACGAAGCTCACTGGGTAGGACCAGAGCCTCTCTCTCAGGAGGCCGTAGACGAGCACGATTTTCACGACGCCGTGAGTGAGGAGATAGAAGGCCACGAAATCGTGCTGGGAAACCGTGAGGGAGTCCCCGAACTTCAGAAGATGGGCCGGAATCCACCTGTTGGGGTTGCCGCCTAGCGCGTTCGCGAACTGTGCGATCCAGCGGGCGATCGTCTCGGTGCTGGTCAGGTAGATCGCAATTCCGCCGGCGATTTCCGCAAGGCCGTTGAGACCCTTGATCGCCAGGCTGACCGTGAAGGCTTCGTGGATCCTTTTTTCTTGCATCGGCGGCAGTAACGCAGCGGCCTTGACTAAGACGCAAGCGAATCCTATCTGCCGCTCATCCCGATCCACCGGTTACCCGGCGGCGCATTCGTGCGCGCGTCGGTTTTTCGTTTGGAAGAGGGGCTTTTTAGCGACGAGATGGGGCGGCAGGCGCCTCGTGGAGCTGAAAGAAGGGTAATAGATGGCTCGTATTGCCGGGGTGAACATCCCCACCAACAAGCGCGTGGAAGTCGCGCTGACCTACATCCACGGAATCGGCCGGACGACGGCCAGGAAGATCACCCAGGAGCTCGGAATCGCTCCCGAAAAGCGGGTCCAGGACCTCACCGATCAGGAGGTGCTGCACATCCGCGAGGCGATCGACAAGGATCTGACGGTCGAGGGCGACCTTCGCCGTGAGACCGCAATGAACATCAAGCGGCTGATGGACCTCGCCTGCTACCGCGGGCTTCGCCATCGCAGGGGCCTTCCGGTCCGCGGCCAGCGCACGCACACCAACGCGCGCACCCGCAAGGGGAAGGCCAAGCCGATCGCGGGCAAGAAGAAGTAAGCGCTTCTCACCCGTCCGACCGTCAGCAGCTTAGATTGTAGGAATTTAGGAATGGCCCAGGCACCGCAGCGCCTCCGCAGGAGGGAGCGCAAGAACATCACCGCCGGCGTCGCCCACGTGAACGCCAGCTTCAACAACACCATGATCACCATCACCGACGCGCAAGGCAATGCGATTGCCTGGTCGAGCGCCGGAATGATGGGCTTCAAGGGCAGCCGCAAGTCGACTCCCTACGCCGCGCAGGTCGCGGCGGAGGATGCCGGCAAGAAGGCCGCCGACCACGGCGTCCGCACGCTCGAGGTCGAGGTCAAGGGCCCCGGCTCGGGCCGCGAGAGCGCGCTCCGAGCTCTGCAGGCGGTCGGCTTCACGATCACCTCGATCCGCGACGTGACACCGATCCCGCACAACGGGGTCCGGCCGTCGAAGCGGCGCCGCGTCTAATCGATTGCCCGACTGGGCCCCTGCCGCAAGCAGGGATGCGAACGAATTGAAATCAGGGACTTAAGTCCCCAACTGCCAAGGGATGAACATGGCCGTCAACGCAAAGAACTGGCAGGAACTCAAGAAGCCCAACGCGCTCGAGAAGAAGCAGTCCGGGGGCGACAGCCGCCGCCGCGCCGCTTTCGTCGCCGAGCCGCTGGAGCGCGGCTTCGGAATGACTCTCGGCAACTCGCTCCGCCGGGTCCTCCTCTCCTCGCTCCAGGGCGCAGCCGTCACCTCGATCAAGATCGACGGCGTGCTCCACGAGTTCTCCTCGCTCGCCGGCGTCCGCGAGGACGTCACCGACATCGTCCTCAACGTGAAGCAGATCGCGCTTCGAATGGAAGGCGAAGGTCCCAAAAGGCTTCACCTGTCGGTCACCGGACCGGCCGAGGTCACCGCGGGGCTGATCCAGACGTCGGGCGACATCGAGGTCACCAACCCCGACCTCGTCATCTGCCACCTCGACGAGGGCGCGACGCTCAACATGGAGCTGATGGTCGACATCGGCAAAGGCTATCAGCCCGCCGCCGCCAACCGCCCGGCCGACGCGCCGATCGGCCTCATTCCGGTGGACGCTTTGTACAGCCCGGTCCGCCAGGTCGCCTACAAGGTCGAGAACACCCGCGTCGGCCAGGAGCTCGATTACGACAAGCTCACGCTGACGATCGAGACCGACGGCACGGTCACTCCGGAAGACGCGCTCGGCTATGCCGCGCGGATCCTCCAGGACCAGCTGCAGCTGTTCGTCCACTTCGACGAATCGCAGGTCCGCATGGCCGCTCCGACCATGATCGGCACCGCCGCGGCGCCGATGGCCGAGGCGACCCCGACCGACACCAACCAGCTCAACCGCTACCTCCTGAAGAAGGTCGACGAGCTGGAGCTGTCGGTGAGGAGCGCCAACTGCCTCAAGAACGACAACATCATCTACATCGGCGACCTCGTCCAGAAGACCGAAGCCGAGATGCTCCGCACGCCGAACTTCGGCCGGAAGTCGCTCAACGAGATCAAGGAAGTGCTCGCGAGCATGGGCCTCCGCCTCGGCATGGACATACCCGGCTGGCCGCCGGAAAATATCGAAGAGATGGCGAAGAAGCTCGAGCAGGAAATGCTGGGCTAAGGCGTTTCGCTCGAAGTGCTACTTCGAGCGAGGGCAGAACAAGGAAGGGGCCGCTCCGTTGGGGCGGCCCCTTTTTTGAAGCTTTGACTTATGCGGGCGCCGTGATCGCAGCGATGTGCGCCGCCATTTCTTCGGCAAGCGGCATCATCACATGGGATGGGGAGAAGGCTTCGTTGAACATCGGCCCCACCGCGGCGAGCGCATGTCCCACGTCCGCGGCGCCGTGCCCGCCGCCGACGATCGCGTACAGCAGCGATTCGATGTCCGGCTTCCCGTCCGATCCGCCTGCGAGCGCGTCGGCAAGCACGTGGCCCAGATCGGCGGTGACAGCCGCCGCGGAATCTCCCTGCGCCGCGCTTTTGTCGGTCGCCTGCTGGGCAACCCCGGCCATCGCCGCCTGGAGCATCTCCGCCGACACCGCTGGCGCTGCATCGGCATGCGCGAAGACTTCGGCGCGCGCGGTCTCGGCAGTCCCCTGCAGCAGTTCCGTAACCTGCTGCACCGGCTCATGAACTGAAGCGAACGGCTGATCGGGAGCCGGCAAAGTGTGCGCCGCTTCAGTATGGACCGCCGACTGGCTTGCGACCTCGGGAATCGCAATCCGTTGCTCGCCCGAAAGCGCATGGTTGGCCTGTGCCGATTCCGCAGTGAGCGCCTGGGTTGCCAGAGGAACGGAATGCGAAGTCCATCCTTCGGCTAGCAAGCTCGTAAGCTGAGCCTCCGCGTGCGCGGGAATCGCCATCAGGCCGGCCGCTGCGATGGCGCCGAGGAGCGGCGTGCTTGAAGTCATCGTAGCGGTCGCACGGAGCTGCTCGTCGGCAACTTTCGCGCCCGTTGCGAACACCGCGTCCGCCAGGACTCCGGTCGAGCCGTCGGCGTACGTCACGCTGCCGGTTCCGACGACGCTCACATCGCCTCCAGCGGCCGAATAACCGATGCCGTCGCTACTCAGCGAAATGCTCGTGATTCCGAGAGCGGTCAGGCCCTTCATCTCTCCGGCGTCGACCACTCCGTTGCTGTTGGCATCCTGCCACACCGCGAACTGGCTGAACGCGGCGTCGGCCGACGAGATTTGCCCGTCGTGGTTGCTGTCGTACCGGGCGAGGCCCTGAAGGTCGCTACCGCCGGTCGAGAAGACGATCTCGTTCGCTTGCGCCTTCCCGTCCCCGTTGGCGTCGCGGACGAGAATCCCGTCCTGCGGCCCGACCCAGGCCGTGGCGACTTTGCCATAGCCATAATCGAAGGTGGTTCCCGCGTCGGTTCCGACGAAGCTCACCAGGCCATCGTGGTTGAGGTCGATTCCGATCGGCGGCGCCGAAGGAGTCACCGTGACTGTCGTTGCGATGCCGCCCGACAGATACTGGATGTTGTAAGTCAGCCCCGCGGCGACGTTGACATTGCCGACCGTCTGCCAATTGTCGCCACCGCCACTGGTATCGATCTGAACGAGTCCGGTGGTCGTGACCCGCAAGAACCCGCCGGCGATGACATTCGTGCTCGCGGCGACGCTGAGCACCTGAGTGATGTTGATCAGGTCAAGATTGCCCGCAGAGTGGCTGTAGTCCGTGATCGTGTCGATGTTCGAAGCATTCACGCTGCTGAGGACGAAGACATCGTTGCCGGCACCCCCCGTCAGCGTGTCATTGCCGTTGCCGCCATCGAGGAAGTCGTCGCCTGTCCCGCCGTTCAGCGTGTCGGTATTTTCATTGCCGAACAGCTGATCGTTTCCGGCGCCGCCGTTCAGCTTGTCGTTGCCGTTGTTGCCGATGAAAATATCCGTGCCGGCGTTACCATTTAGAATGAGATCGCCGTTGATGGTGTCCGGTCCAGACTGAAGGTCGACCCAGGAAAAGTCGTTGCCATCCAGGGTGAACGTATCGCCTGAACCTGCGTCAGTCGTATTGAGAACTGTTAGCGTGACTTGAGCCGTGTCCGTCAGCGTCCCATCGGACAGGGTGTAGGAAAAGGTGTAGTTCCCGGCGACTGCTGTACCGACCACGTTGAAGCTAGTCAGATGGCCGCCCACGAAATTCGCCGTGAGCCACGACGGAAGTCCGGTGACGCTGCTCACGAACAGTTGCGGGCCGTCGATGTCGGTGTCGTTGGTGAGCAACCAGTCGGCCCTGATTGTGCCGGACGGGATCGCGGTGTCGGACAGCACCCAATTATCGTCGTGAGCATCGGGTGCGATATCGGCCGGAGCCTCATCCGCGCCGGTCAGGTTCACCGTGTAGATCTGCGTCCCAAGCGGCGCGTCGCCGTCGCTGACCGTGACGGTGAACTGGTCCTGCGGATTCTGGCCGGCGTTGAGCGCTTCGATCGCGGTCGTGTTGGGATCGTAGTGATACGAACCGGTCGCAATATCGACGGTCAACGTGCCATAGGTTCCCGCCAAGGTCACCGTCCCGTCAGGATGAACCGTCCCGCCCTGGATCCCATAGGTCAGCGTTTCGACGTCCACGTCATGGCCAACTAGCGTTCCGGAAAGCCCGCTCGAATTCTCGGTCGTGCTGTTCGCGACTTCCGTAATCGAACCGGAAGTCACTGCATTCAGCGTCGGGGTATCGTCGCCGCCATGCACATTGACGGTGTAGGTTTGAGTCCCGGTGCCGCCATGCCCGTCGCTCACGGTCACCGTGAAAGAGTCGGTCGGATTTTCTCCGGTATCGAGCGGGTCGATGGCAGCCGCGTTCGGCGCGTAGCTGTATGCACCCGTCGCCGTATTCACGGTCAGGGTCCCATACGTACCCAACAGGCTGACGAGGTTCACACCGGACGCGCTTCCGCCTTGGATTCCGTAGGTCAGGGTATCGCCATCGACGTCCGCCCCGACGAGCGTTCCGGAAACGCCGCTTGCACTAACGGTCGGGAGCTGATCGATTTCGCTGACGGATCCTGCCGCTACTGGAGCGAGAGTCGGATCGTCGTTCACCGAATTGACGGTTACGCTGACGACCTGCTCGGCCGTGCCTCCATTGCCGTCGCTGACGAGGATGGTGAAACTGTCGTCACCGTTGAAATTGCCATCCGGCGTGTAGACGAAGGTGCCCGCGGCTTGATCGAAGCTGACGTCGCCATGCGCCGGCTCGTCGCCGGTCTTCACACTGTAGGCGAGCGAGTCTCCATCGTCCGGATCGCTTGCACCGATCGTCACCGCGGTCGAAGCAGAATCTTCATTGGTCGTGACGATATTGGTCCCGCCGACGACTGGACCATCGTTGGTCCCGTTGATGGTCACGGTTTCGGTCTGCTGGATGACCGCGCCCTGGGCGTCGGTGACGTCGTAGGTGACCGTGATCGTGGTGTGATCGCCGACCGCCAGATGGTTGAACGACGGGTCCGAAGGATCGACCGTCAGGGTCGAGCCGGCAAGGCTCACCCCGGAAGGCGCCGTCGGGCTCGAGCTGCCGCCGTCAACCTGGTAGCTGACGTTGGTGACCGTCAGGGTCGCCGTCTCGCCATCGTCCGGATCGCTCGCTCCATCGAGAAGATCGAGCCCGTACGACGACGTTCCCTCGTCCGCCGACGAGGTCAGCGCAGCCGCAACCTGCGGACCATCGTTGGTCCCGTTGATGGTCACGGTTTCGGTCTGCTGGATGACCGCGCCCTGGGCGTCGGTGACGTCGTAGGTGACCGTGATCGTGGTGTGATCGCCGACCGCCAGATGGTTGAACGACGGGTCCGAAGGATCGACCGTCAGGGTCGAGCCGGCAAGGCTCACCCCGGAAGGCGCCGTCGGGCTCGAGCTGCCGCCGTCAACCTGGTAGCTGACGTTGGTGACCGTCAGGGTCGCCGTCTCGCCATCGTCCGGATCGCTCGCTCCATCGAGAAGATCGAGCCCGTACGACGACGTTCCCTCGTCCGCCGACGAGGTCAGCGCAGCCGCAACCTGCGGCGTGTCGTTCACACCGGTCACCGTGATTGTCAGCGTCGCGGTGTCGGTGCCGCCGAGGCCGTCAGAGACCTGGTAGGTCACGATCACGTCCGTGGTCGCGCCCTGGGCAAGGTGCTGGTACGCCGTGTTGGTCGCATCGAGCGACCAGCTGCCGTTGGGGTTCAGCGTGAACCCGGCGGGCGGCGCCCCAACCACCGAAAAGCTCTGCGTCGCTCCATCGTCAACATCGGTCACGTCGCCGGCAAGCGTGCCGGTGATCAGCGCATCCTCGTTTCCGGCGCCCGTGTCGTCACTCGCCACCGGCGCATCGTTGACCCCGGTGACCGTGATCGTCGCGGTCGACGTTGAGGTCGCTCCCCATTCGTCGGACATCGTGTAATGGACGATGACTGTCGCCGTCGCCCCCTGGGCGAGATGGTCGAAGTCGGTGCCCGGATCGAACTTCAGCTGGTTGTTCTGGATGGTGACGGTGCCCTGTCCCGCCGGCAGTGCGTCGACGCTGGTCAGGGTGAAGACGTGGCCGATGTCGACGTCGGTGTCGTTGGCGAGGACGTCGACGAGAACGCACTGGTTCTCGCCGGTTGTTGCGGTGTCTGCATGTGCGACCGGACCGTCGTTGGTTCCTGTGATGCTGATGGTGACTCTGGCCTCCGACAGGGTGCCGTTGGCCATGCGGATCGCGTAGACGAAGCTGTCGTTGATCGTCTCGCCCTGGTTCAGCGTATCGACGTCACGCGCGCTTCCCGCAGTGTGGGAGCCGTCATCGATCCGATATTCGATCAGTCCGGCGTTGATCCGGATCCAGTTTCCGTCGGCGGTCTGCTCCCAGCTGGTGGTGACGTTGCTCTGCAGCAGGTCGGTCATCGCGCCGGTGCCGCCGTCGTCGATCGAATAGAGCGACTTGGCGTTGCCGCCGAGGTCATTCGACATGACGTTCAGGCTGATCGTTCGCGTCGAAAGGTTGTAGATCGAGGGCGCCGCGAACAGCTGCTGCTCGGTGAAGATGTAGGAATCGTCTTTTGCCTGCGGCGTGTTGGAAAAGGACGCAGTCGTCCCGCCGCCCGTGTTCGTCGCCATTTTTACGCACCCCCCGAAACAAGCCGAGTCCCCCGCGACTCGGTTAACTTTAATTAACCTATCAAAAGTTGATCAAAGTCAATCCTTTCGGTTAACGGAAAGGCGTCCCAAAACGCAACAGGTGGCGGACACAAGCCGCGGCCGGGCCGGAAGTTGCCATGAGCTGGTCGCCCGATGCCTGGCATTTGGCTTATGTGCTATGAAGCGCCGGGCAGGGGGACGTATGGGCGAACGATTTGAGAGGCATCGGCAGCCGTGGCGGCAGGACGAAATCCAGAAGCTGCATACGCTGGCGGGCAAGGGAATGGCGCTGAAGGCGATCGCCAAGGCGCTGACTCGAAGCGAGGAATCGGTGAAGGACCGAGCGAAGCTCGACCGGATCAGGATCGCGAAGCTTCGCTAGCCGGTCAGGTCGCGTTCCACTCGCGGACGGTGATTTCCGAACAGTCGTGGACGTGGAGCGGGTCCTGATGCGCGAGCTCCCGCGCGGCCTCGAGGTGGTCGGCCCGGATGACGTAAGCGCCCCCCGAGCTGTCGGTGAACGGGCCTGACTGCTCGAGCAGACCGCGTTCCCGAAGCGACCTCAGGAAATCGTAGTGGGCGGAGACGACCGCCGGGTCGAATTGCGGCTTTCGGATGGTGAGAACCAGATACTTCATGAGCGCGCTCTCGCACGGTTGTTGGTGCCGCTCCAAGCGCCGTAACTGCTGGACATGACACTGGAGGCGGCGCATCTTTCGAAGGCTGTCACGCTGGACGGGGGGTAGGCGCCGTGGAACCGACTGCCGTCAGAATTCTCAACAATCATCGAATCATGGCGATCTCGACTGTCCGGCCCGACGGATGGCCGCAAACGACGATTGTCGGTTACGTTAACCGCGGGTTCGATATCTATTTCCTCATCTTCCGGTCGGGCCAGAAGCTCGCCAACATCCAGCACGACAACCGGATTTCGATCGCGGTCGCGTCCGAGCCGTCCGAGCTAAAGGAGCTGAAGGCCGTCTATGCCGGCGCGCATGCGCACGAGATCACCGAGCAGGCCGAGCGGGATGAAGCATGGCGGCTACTGATGGAGCGGGATTCCAACCTGGCGGGGTTCAAGATGCCCGAGGCGCACGAGGCGGCATTCATGAAGGCGACGTGCAAATATGTGTCGGTGCTCGATTTCAGCCAGGGACTCGGCCACGGCGAGCAACTGATCGTCGACGAGGGGGGTGAGGCGGTCGATCTCGAGCCGCATCAAGACAAGTGGGGAGCCGCGCACGGCGATGCCCGGTAAGGGCGCTAGTGGAGTCCCAGGCTCGCGAAATGGTCGATCCGGCGGGGGGCGATGATGAGGCCGTCCACGCCGGGGGTGTCGAGGGCGAAGCGGAGCGCGGTCTCGGCCATGCTCAGCTGCCTTTCGTCAGCAGCGCGGCAGAGCTGTTCGATCGCGGCGAAGGAGCGCTCGTTGAGATAGTGGGCACACGCCTCGGGCGCAGCGGCGAGGCGGGTGCCGGGCGGGGCAGCTTCGTCAAAGCGATACTTGCCGGTGAGAAGGCCGCCGGCGAGCGGGCTGAATGCGGTGTAGCGGAGCCCATGCCCGGCGCAGGCGGGGATCAAAGCCTCGGAGTCGGCAGTGGCGAGCAGGTTGAACTCGTTCTGCACATATTCGAAACGGGAGCCGAGGCTGTCGCCGGCAAGGGTCCGCACCGCCTCGACGTCGGCGAGGGTGGCGTTGGAGATTCCAAAGCGGTCGATCTTGCCGGCTTGGGCGGCGCGGCTGAACGCCTCGAGCGTTTCTTCGAGCGGAGTCACCCGGTCGAATTCGTGAATGTAATAAATGTCGATTCGCTCGATCACGAGGCGGCCCAGCGATTGATCGAGATGGTGCGCGATCTGCGCGCGGCTGAGCGGGGTTTCGCCAGGCGGGCAGCCGTTGGGATTGCCGATTTTGGTGGCGATCTGGGCGGCCCGAACGAATTCAGCACCCTGTGCGCGGAGCCACTTGCCGAGGATCGTCTCGCTGCCTCCGCCGCCGTAGGTGTTGGCGGTGTCGAAGCGGGTCAGGCCCACGCGGCGCGCGTGGTCGAGCAGGGCAAGCGCCTGTTCTTCGCTGTCGCCGGCGCTGCGGAGCTTCGGCGACGAGCCGATGCCGCCGAAATTGCCGCACCCGAAGACGATCCGGTCGAGCTCGGTCAACAATGCGACCCTCCTCCACGAAACCGAAAGGCCATGCCCCTCCACCTAGCGCTAAGCCCAATGTAGAGGACTGGCCATGACGATTGCATTTTACGACGCGGAGCTGGTCGAGGACCTGCTCGATTATCCCGGCTGCATCGACGCGGTGCGGCAGGCGATGATCGCCTTGTCGAGCGGCGAACGGCCACAGCCGCTTCGGCAGATCTTCACCGTCGGCGACGAACAGATGTTCGGGACCATGCCGGGCGAGCTGCAGGCGCTTTCGACCTTCGGCGCGAAGCTGGTCAGCGTGTTCGGCGATCCCGAGCGTCCGGGACGATCGCGACACCAGGGGATCGTCGTCGCTTACGACGGAAAGACGGGCGCGGTGAGCTGCATCGCCGACGCCGAGCCGATCACCCAGATCCGGACCGGCTGCGCCAGCGCGGTGGCGACGGACGCGCTGGCGCGGAAGGATGCGGAGGTGCTCGCGATTTTCGGAACGGGCATCCAGGCGGAGGCGCATCTGCGCGCGGTGCCGCTCGTCCGGCCGTTTCGCGAAATATTGCTGTGGGGCCGCTCGGGCGAGCGGACGGACATGTTCGCGGAACGGATGAGCCGTGAGATTGGACGGGCGGTCACTCCGGTGCCGGACTGCGAGGAAGCTGCGCGGCGGGCCGACGTGATCTGCACGGTGACGTCTTCGCGCGAGCCTGTGGTGCTGGGCGATTGGGTCAGGCCGGGAACGCACCTCAATCTCGTCGGATCGAGCTATCTCGGACCGGTCGAGGTCGACAGCGCGCTGGTTGCGAAGAGCCGCTACTTCGCGGATTATCGTCCCGGCGTGCTCGCGCAGGCGGCCGAGCTCGCGGTTGCGCGCGATGCCGGACTGGTCGACGATAAGCATGTGGTCGGCGAGATCGGCGAGGTGCTGGCGGGGCGCATTGCAGGCCGTGAGAACGATGGCCAGATCACCATCTACAAGTCGCTCGGGCACGTTGCGCAAGACCTTGCCGCGGCGGCCTATCTCCACGAACGAAGCGGGCGTTAGGGTTTCGGGCGTTTACTTGCCGTTGCCGACGAAACGGCAGTTGTTCTCGCCGGACCGAGCTGGATTAACCAAGAAAAGCATCGCACCCTCAGGCGCTTAGGACTCGGCGACGGGTCCCTGATTGCGGGGAGGGATCATGGTCAGCCCGGTCAAGTCGCGACCGACCCATTACGACATTTTGGGGCTGCCGCCGGAAGCGAGCGCGGACGAGATCGCGCGCGCCTTCGCCAGGGAAATGAGCATCGCCGGTGCGCAGCCGATCGGCGCCGCCGCGAAAATCTGCGCGGCCTACGAGACATTGCGCAATCCGAATCGGCGACGCGAGTATGACCAGTCGATCGGGATTGCTCCGAAGCCGAAGCCTCAGCCTCAGCCTCGCCAGTGGGCCTTCCCGGCGCCGCAGCAGCAATGGTCGCCGCTGGTCGCCTCGGCCCGGCCAGCGGCGTCGCTGCCGCCCGAGTCTGATCCACTGATCCATGACCCGCTGCCCCAGGATCCCCTTGCACAGCGGGCCTCCCGCATTGCAGAATCGCTGCGCGAGCTGGCGCGGCCGATCGAGCCAGCTCCGGAGCCGCGGCCACAACCTCCCGAAGTCGAAAAGCCGGCCTATTCGGTCGAGCCCGACATAAGGGAGCTGCTGGCGGTCCGCTCCGATGGGCCTGTGGAAGAAGACCGAGGTTTCGACTGGCGGCGGCCGGTGCTGGCGGTCAGCGGACTCGTTGTCGCCGCCGGAGTGATCGGCGCGATGGCCGGACTCTGGGTCAAGGGCGATGTCGACTCGGCGCAGAGCGAGCCCACGCTGACGGTCGGCATTCCCGCGGCGCGGGCGCATGCGGCCGCCGCCCCTGCCGAGCCCCCGGTCGAGGCGGCTGTGCGCGAAGGGCGCACCCGCGCCGCGGTGCCGACGGTCCGGACGAATCGAGCCCGTCCCCCGCTGCAGCTCGCACAGCGTCCGTCCGTCGAAAGTTCGACTCTCGCCGACAATCAGTTCGTGCAGAGCGCGACCGAGCAAGCCGCCGTCCAGGACCCGCTCGCCCCCGCTCCCGCCACCGCGCCGACCGTTGCCGCCGACCTGCCGCTACCCCGAGCCGTGATCGCGCGGACGATCGAGCGGATCGGTTATTCGTGCGGCAGTGTCGCCTCGGCCAACGCCGTCGAGGGAGTGCCCGGCGCGTTCAAGGTGACCTGCAGCTCCGGCCAGTCCTATCGCGCCGCGCCGGTCCACGGCCGTTATCGATTCAAGCGCCTGAGCGGAGGCTAACTCCTCCTCAGTCGCCGAGCCTGATCCGGAGCACCTCACCAAGTCCGATCGGCGGCGGGCCGAAGCCGAGGTTGGAGACGTAGAGCGCTCCGTCCGGACCAAAGGTCATGGCCGTGGGCAGAGCAAGGCCGCTGACGATGACCTCTTTCTTTCCGCCGGTGATGCGCACGATCTCGCCCTCGCCCGGTGTCGGGAATCCCGCGGTGACGGTATTTTCGAGCACGTACATGCGCCCACGGCTGTCGAATGCGACGCCGGTGATCATGGTGAGGCCGGTCGCCACGGTGGAAACCGATCCGCCCGGCGTGATCTGAAGGATCTTCGACGCCCCGGGCGTGATTGGGAACGTGTTCAGATTCCCGACGTAAAAGACGCCGTGATAGGCGACCGAAGTCGGCACGATATGGCCCTGGCTCGCGCTGATGTCCGCCACGCGGCTGATCGCGCCGCCGGTGGTGATTCGGTCGAGCTCGCCGTGGTTGGGCTCGACGGCATAGAGCGAGCCGCGCACCGCGACCATGCTGTACCAAGTCCCGTCGGGCTCGAAATCGTCCGCCTCGGGATGCGCCACCGGATGAGCCTTCTGAAAGGCGCTCAGGTCCGCGACCAGCGTAATGCTTCCGTCACCGCCTACCCGGAAAATGCCGTTGTCGGTGTTCGGCACGCCGTGCGAACAGCCGCTTCCCGCGGTGATCGCGTAGAGCGTGTCGCCGATGAAGGCGACGTCGGCGACTCCGCTGACGAGATTCTCGGAGGTCTGGCTCGACGGGAACTGGTCGGTGACCGTGGTCCGAACGCCATTGCTGTCGACCCGCGAGATGCGGCCGCCGGTCGCCGCGCCGGAATAGGGCCCGACGGGCGCCGGAACCTGCTCGCATTGCCCGACCGTCGAATTGCCGCCGCCGGTGCCGCCCTCCGCGACATAGAGCATTCCGTCCGGCCCGAACTTCAATCCACGCGGATTGTTGAAGCCCGTCGCGTAGGTCGTGATGACCGGTGTCGGCGTTCCGCGGACGACGACGGGCTTTCCGGACACCGGTGAAGGTGCGGTAAACGCAAGCGCGAGCGCGCTCCCGAGAAGCAGAGAATTACGCATGTCTAATCTCCCAAGCCCCTTTTGGGCGTGGGAGGCCTGCTCTGCTCCCGGCCGTAACGCGATGGCGAAAAGCTGATAGATTCCTGATTTCTTTGTAGCGGCCGCCAGCCGGGCTTCAGACAGCAGCGGGTCTCAACGCATCCCAGACGAGCCAGCAGAGGATCAGGAAACCGACGATGGCGGAAACCACGGCCGCGCCCTCGCCGAACCTGATCCGGAGGCGCTTGCCATGATCATTCATGAAATGGCCCAGCCGGAGCTTCAATTTCTCGTCGGCGGTGAGCATTCCGACATCGAGGTGCCGGCCGGTACGCAGAAAGGTCAGGATCAGCTCCGTCTCCGCCTCCGACACGTGCGGATAGCGGGAAAGAAGGCCGGCTGCCTCCTGGCGGTTCAGGCGGATCGCGCGCGCTTCCTCGCGCGTGGTGCGGGCGTTCATGAGATTGCTCCCTGGGCGACAGGGCGGGGCATGGAAGCGTTCCCGCGCCGCTTGCGCGCGACCTTTTTCAGCTCGCGCTCCAGCGCCCGGGTGCGCGGAAAAACGCGGCCGTCGATCGCCTCGAACTCGTCGCTCGAGGCGAAGAACATGAAACCGCCGGGAACGCGAACGGCGATTCCGACCGTGCGCCGCTCGAACTCGACTGCAAAACGCTGGGTGGTCACATCAACTTCTTCAATGCAGCGGACGCAAACCCGCGGTGCGAAGCCGCCCCGCCGATGCGTCTGCTTTTTCAGGAAAGCGCTCCGCTAGCTCGCGGAACGCTGCTCATTGAGAAGGCCCCGGGCATGCCCCCGCCGCCGATGCGGCGGCCCAGGGCGTCAGGCTCGTGCCGTACTGCTGCCCGGATGAATTTCCGACCGAGGGGATCGATCAGCCATCAGGTCGATATGGGGCCGCGTGACGAGGCTTCAAGGCGGCGCGTTCAGACGGCGGCGAGGCGGTAGCCGACGGCGGGCTCGTTGATGATGATTGCGGGGCGCTTCGGGTTGGCTTCGAGCTTCTGGCGAAGCGCGCGGATCGCGACGCGCAGATATTCGGTCTGCGTTTCCTGCGCCGGCCCCCATGCCGTGCGAAGCAAATGTTCGTGGGTGAGAACCCGACCGCGATGCCTTGCCAGTTCCCCGAGGACGGCGAACTCCTTCGGGGTCAAATGCACCGCCTTGCCCTTCCTGGAAACGGTCCGCTGGAACAGGTCGATGGTCACGTCGCCCGCCGTAATCGGCTGTTGATCTGCGGCAGGCTCGAGCTCGAGCAGATTGGAAACATAGCGCTCAAGCTTCGTGGTTTCGGAGCCGATCGCGGAAACGAGCTCGCGGTCTCCGTTTCCGTTGCGCTTCAGCTCCCGGACGGCATTGGCGATCGATTCGAGCTTCGGGCTAACGTCCTGGCCGATCGACGAGAGCAAGGTCGAGCGAAGCCGGTCGCGTTCGCGGATCGCGGCGAACTCCTGCGCCTGGCGTTCGAGGCGGGCGCGCTCCAGCGCGAGCGCGAGCTGGTCGAGGAGGTTGGCGAGGAGCGGCAGCTGCTCTTCCGCGACGGGAGGAACTCCGTCGTCGCGGGCCAGACCGGCCGCCGCAATGACGGCGCCTTTCGAATGCACAGCGTGGAACTGCCACTCGGCGGGCTGGATGCGCGGTGTCGCCCGGCCCGCCGACTCACCGGATTCGAGCGTCAGGGCTGCCGCGGCGAGGTCGCTGGGAGTGAGGCGGTTATTCGCGGGGACTGCGGCGAGGACGTTTGGTTCGGGAAGGCCTGCCACAAGCATCGCGTTGCAATCGAACAGGCGGCGGAGTTCAACACAGGCAGTTTCGGCGATTTCCGCCTCGGTGCTCGACGAAAGGAGGCGGCCGGCGAAGCCCGCGATGGTCGCGTTGCGCGCGGCGTGGGCCGCGGCGAGGCGGGCCTGGGCGCGAATTCCGGCGGCGAGGCGGCTCGTCACCAAGGCCACGAGAAGCAGGACGACGACCGTTACGATGTCGCCCACGCGATTGATCCGGAACGTATGGACCGGCTCGGTGAAGAAGAAATTATAAGCGAGCGCGGCAGCGATTCCCGCGAACAGCCCCGGGCCGATGCCCCATAGCGCCGCGGCGGCCAGGACCGCCGGGAGATAGATCATGTCGACGGGCGCGGTGCCCCAGCGCGGGGCGATCCACATGCCGACAAGGGTCGACACGGCGACCATCGCGATCGCGCCGGCATACGCCTGGATGCGCGAGGCGAGCGGCAGATGCATGGGTTGCATGGCGGCCATTGCCGTTAAATCGTGCGCGGACGGCTCCGCGTCCATAGCCCGCGCGCCCCTCCGAACCCCAATACACATAGAATCTTTATGCGGCCGACGCCCACATTTGCGCTCCCATGCACGAGATTACCGCCGACAATATGATTCCCGCCGACGCGCCGCCCGCGACTCACCACGGGCCGAGGGAAGCGCTTCCCAAGCTGATGCTGGGAGCGATCGGCGTGGTCTATGGCGATATCGGAACCTCGCCGCTTTACGCGATGAAGGAAAGCTTCCTGGGGCCGCATCCGCTGACGGTCGACCGGCTGCACATCTTCGGCGTGCTTAGCCTGATCTTCTGGTCGCTGATGCTGATCGTGACGGTGAAATATGTCGCCGTGGCAATGCGCGCCGACAATCGCGGAGAGGGCGGATCGTTCGCGCTCCTGTCGCTGATCGCGCGCAACCTCGCGGGGAAGAAATGGACCGCCATGCTCGTGATGCTGGGCGTGCTTGCGACATGTCTTTTCTACGGCGACGCGATGATCACGCCGGCAATCTCCGTGCTTTCGGCGGTGGAAGGACTGACGATCGCCGAGCCTCCGCTTCAGCCCCTCGTGATACCGGTATCGATCGCGATCCTCGTCGGGCTCTTCCTCGTTCAGTCGCGCGGGACCGCGAAGGTCGGGGGAATCTTCGGCCCGGTGATCCTGGTCTATCTGGCGGCGCTCGCGCTTCTCGGGGTGGTCAACATCATGGCGCACCCGGAAATTCTCGGTGCGCTGAGCCCCACCTGGGCGGGCCGTTTCTTCCTCGTGAATCCGAAGCTCGCCTTCCTCGCGCTGGGCTCGGTGTTCCTGGCCGTCACCGGCGCCGAGACTCTTTATGCGGACATGGGCCATTTCGGGCGAAGGGCGATCGGATGGTCGTGGCTGACGCTCGTCTACCCGTGCCTGACGCTCAATTACCTCGGCCAGGGGGCGCTACTGCTGGGGCATCCCGCGGCGGCCGAAAATCCGTTTTACCTGATGGCTCCAGATTGGGCGCGGCTGCCGCTGGTAGTCATCGCGACCGCGGCGACGATCATCGCCAGCCAGGCGGTGATCTCGGGCGCATTCTCGGTCACTCACCAGGCCGTCCAGCTCGGCTTCCTGCCGCGCCTCAGGACCGAGCACACCAGCGAGAAGGCGCTCGGGCAAATCTACATCCCGGCAGTGAACTGGGGACTGATGTTCATGGTCATCCTGCTCGTCCTTGGCTTCCGCGAATCCGGCCGCCTGGCCTCGGCCTACGGAATCGCGGTCACCGGCACGATGCTGATCACGACGGTGATGCTCGGCGTTCTCGTCTTCCAGGTGTGGAAGTGGAACCGAGCGCTGGCGACGGCGACGATCGGCTTGTTCCTGGTCGTCGACGGCACCTATTTCGCGTCCAACATCACGAAAATTCCCGACGGCGGCTGGTTCCCGCTGCTCGTAGCGCTGGTCAGCTTTACGGTGCTCACCACATGGGCGAGGGGGCGGCAGTTGCTTCGCGAGCAACTCGCCAGCTCGGCGCTCCCGCTGCCGGTGTTCATCAAGTCGGTCGGCAAATCGATCCATCGCGTGCGCGGAACGTCGGTCTTCCTGTCCGCATCGCCCGACGCGGTGCCGGCGGCACTGCTCCACAATCTGAAGCATAATCAGGTGCTCCACGAGCGCGTGATCATCCTCAACGTCCATGTCGAGGAAGTGCCCCATGTCGCTTACGAACGGCGCATCGAGTTCCACGACGCCGGGGAAGGATTCTACCGGGTGATCCTCCACTACGGGTTCATGGAAGAGGTCGATATCCCGAAGGACCTGGCCTTCGTCAGGAGTTGCGGCGAGCCGTTCAACATGATGAGCACCAGCTTCTTCCTCGGGCGGCAGAAGCTGGTTGCCTCGAGGAAGCAGCCGGGCATGGCGCTGTGGCGTGAGAAGCTGTTCGCCTGGATGCTCAAGAATAGCGAAAGTGCGATGGAATTCTTCAAGCTGCCGACGAACCGCGTGGTCGAGCTCGGAAGCCAGCTCCAGATCTAATGAGCCAAAAAAAAGAGGAGCACCGGCGGGGCCGGTGCTCCTCTCGAGTGGAAGGAATGTGAACGCCTGAAAGCTAGCAAAGCGGTGTGGCGCGCCAAGATATCCAAAGTTGAATCTATCGAAAGATAATGTGGCGAAATCGCATCGCCGGGCTCTCCCCGGCCAAGGCTGTGCGGGAGAGCGGCGATGGGATATCCTTGCCCCGTGGGGAGAGGGATCCAGCTGCCTTCGGGAAGGGTCATCGCGCTTGGACGCGTGATGATGGCCGCGCTGTTCCTGGTGGCGATTTGGCTCGACGTCACCCAGCCGGCGAGAGCGCCGCGCGCAACCTACACCCTATTGTTCGCCTATCTGGCATTTGCAGCGGTGATCGCCGTTTCGACATGGCGCGACTGGTGGTTGGACGCGCGGTCGGCAGGGCCGGTTCACGCAGTCGACATCGCCTTTTTCGCAACGACGGTGTTCCTGATCGAGGGTTACACCAGCCCCTACTTCGTCTTCTTCATGTTCGTGCTCCTGGCGGCAGCGATCCGCTGGGGTTGGCGGGAAACCGCGCTGACCGGAATCCTGATGGTCCTGCTCTACCTGACGAGCGGGCTTCTCTCGGTCCGCTCCGAAGGGCGTCATTTCGAACTCTACTTCTTCCTTGTCCGGACAAGCGACCTCATCATTTTGTCGCTGATCCTGATCTGGTTCGGGATCAACAAATGGGGCGCCCGGCCCGGGCCTGGTATCGAACGGGCCCTTGCACAGGCGCCGCCGGGCAGCGCTCCGCTGGAAAGCGGAGTCCGGGCGGCGATGGCGATCCTGCGGGCACGCAAGGCGAGCGCGGTCTGGCGGACGGATTCGACGGGAAAGGTGAGCGGGTTCACAATTCGGGACGGCGAGATCGCCTATGCCGACTTCAATCTCGGGACGTTCGCGGAAGTCCCCCATACGCCCCTGCTTTACGATCTTCCGGCCAGCCGCGGCCTCGCGCGCGATCCGGAGGGGAACCTCGTTCGGACGCCGGTCAGCGGGCTCGTCAGCGACAAGATCCAGGCCAAGTTCAGGCTATCGCAAGGCCTCGCGGTCACGGTGGCCACTTCATCTGGAGAAGCGCTGCTCTATCTTGAAGAGATTCCCGCGCTTTCGACCGACGACATCGAAATGGGCAGTCACATTTCAGATGCGATCGCCGTTCATATTCAGCGCCAGTCGCTAATCACGGCGGCGGAGGAAAGCGCAGCCGCACGATCGCGCCTGACGCTTGCGCGCGACCTTCACGACAGCGTTGTCCAGTTCCTGGCCGGCGCGGCCTTCCGCCTCGAAGCGATGCGGCGCGCACACGGCGCCGGGCGCGAAATCGAAGGCGAGCTCGACGAGCTCAAGAAACTCATGCTCCAGGAACAGGTCGAGTTGCGGTCCTTCATCACGGCGCTTCGCACCGGTTCGCACGTCACTCTTCGCGACCTGGTGCGCGACCTGCAATCGCTTGCCGACCGGCTATCCCGGCAATGGACGGTCAAGTGCGCGCTTTCAGCAAAAGGCTCGGAGGTTACCATTCCCGCAAAACTTCATCTCGATGCTCAGCAGCTGGTTCGTGAAGCTGTCGCAAATGCCGTCCGCCATGCCGGCGCGAAGTCGATCGAAATCGCGGTCGCGACACGCGATAACCAACTCCAGCTCGACTTCATCAATGACGGCAAGAGCTACCCCCGGCACAAGGGCGTGCTGCAGCCTCCGAAGTCGCTTCAGGAGCGGATCGACCAGGCCGGCGGCGCAATCGAGCTGTCGCGCGGAATGGATGTCACGAAGGTGTCGATCTCACTTCCACTTGGCGGAGCCGCGGCATGACCCGCCTGCTGCTTGCCGACGATCATCCGATGATCCGCACCGCGATCGAGGTGCTGCTTCGCGACACTTCGTACGACATCGTCGGCGTGACCGCGAGCGGGGCGGAGACTCTGAGCGCTGTCGAACAATTGAAGCCGGACGTGCTGCTTCTCGACCTGCAGATGCCCGACGGGACGGGAATGGACGTGTTCCGCGAGCTCAAGTCCAAAGGCGGCGCTCCGCGCGTCATCATCCTGACGGCGGCGATCGACGACGCTTCACTGATGGAAGCCAAGTCGACAGGCGTCTCGGGAATGGTGCTCAAAAGCTCCGACCCCGCCTTCATCATCGAATGCCTGGATCGCGTCAGCAGGGGCAGCCAATGGATCGATCCGGAGCTTGCCGAACGCGTGCGCGAATTGGCGGATACGTTCGGATCGAGCGGACGGCCGGCGCTAGCTCCGCGCGAGCGTCAGCTGGTGCGCTTCGTCCGTCAGGGGCTACGCAACCGCGAGATCGCCAAGCAGCTGGGAGTCACCGAAGGAACGGTGAAGGTGTATCTCCACGCGGTTTTCGACAAGCTTGGGGTAAGCAACCGGACCGAGCTTGCGATCCGGGCCGACGAATTCCTCGCCGAAAGCTACGTCAAGAAATAACTAGCTCGCGAGCTTCCGTGCGCCGAGGCCGAGCACCATCTGGTTGGCGCGCTCGTAGGCGAGCGGTTTGCCGAAGAGATAGCCCTGGATGGTGTCGCAGCCGAGGTCGCGCATGCGCTCGAAATCCTCGGCGGTCTCGACGCCCTCGGCGGTCACCGACATGCGGAAGCTCTTGGCGAGCTGGACGATCGACTGGATGATCGCGACATTCTCAGGCCGTGAGCCGGCTTCGCGAACGAAGCTGCCGTCGATCTTCAATTTGTGGAACACGGCCTTGTTCAAATAGCCGATGGACGAATAGCCGGTGCCAAAATCGTCGAGTGCGATTCCCACGCCGAGCGCGCGCAGGCGTTTGAGGACGTCGAGCGTCGAACCATTGTCACCAAGGAACACGCCCTCCGTGACCTCAAGCTCAATGCGGTTGCCGGGCAATTTGTAGCGCGACAGCGCCTCGCTGACGACGTTCGGCAGGTTGGGAAGAACGATCTGCTTCGGGCTGATGTTCAGCGCGACGGTGATCGGCTCGGGCCAGCTCGCCGCCGCCCGGCACGCCTCGTCGATGACCCATTCGCCGATCGGCGGCATCAGGCCCGATTCCTCGGCGACCGGGATGAACACGTTGGGCGGGACGAACCCGCGCTGCGGATGGTTCCAGCGAATCAGCGCCTCGAAACCGATCAGCTTCTGGGTCTTGGCGTTGATCAGCGGCTGGAACGCGAGATGGAACTGCTTCGACGCAATCGCCGAGCGAAGGTCGGACTCGAGGCGGACTCGATCGTCCTGCTCCGACTGAAGCTCCGAGCTGAAATAGCGGGCGCAGCCACGGCCGGCATCCTTCGCCTGGTAAAGCGCAAGGTCGGCCTTGAGGATCAGGTCGTCGACCGTCGCGCCGTCGATGGGACCGAAGGCGCAGCCAATCGACACGCCGATGCGAATCTCGGTCTGGTCGATCAGATAGGGTTCCTTGATCGACTGGATGATCCGGTCGGCCATCTTCTCGACCTTGCGGCGGCTCTGGGCGTCGGCGATCACGATCGCAAATTCGTCGCCGCCCATGCGGCCGACATGGCCGTCGGCGCCGACTTCGTCGACAAGCCGCTTGGCCACCGCGCGAAGCACCGCGTCGCCCTTGGGGTGACCGAAGGTATCGTTGACGGGTTTGAAGCCGTCGAGGTCGAGGAACATGATCGCGCAGGGGACATTGCCGGTGGTCGCGGCGCGGAGGGCTTCGCCGAGGAGCTGGCGGACGCGGCCGCGATTGGGCAGGCCGGAAAGCACGTCAACATTGGCGAGATGGGTCAGGCGCTCCTGGGTCTGGCGGATCTCGGTTATATCGGAGCCGACGCCGCGGAAGCCTTCGAAGCGGCCGGCGGTATCGACGATCGGGTCACCCGCGATCGAAATCCAGCGGCCGCCGCGCGGCGTCTTCAGCTCCATCTCGAGCGCGTTGAAGGGCTGCTTTTCCAGCAGCACCTTCCCAAGCTCGGCATGGCCGCCAAGAAGCGACGGGAGCGAATGGCCGATGAGCTGGCCGGCGGGCTTGCCGAGCAAAGCGCTCATCCGCGAGCTGATATAGGTGACGCGGTTTTCGCCATCGATCTGCCACAGCCAGCCGACGCCGCGCTGCTCATATTCCTGGAGAAGCAGGCTGGCGCTTTCGCTCTGGCTGCCGACGTCGGCGTTGGTCTTGAGCTGCTGGAAGGCCCAGCGCGCGACCGTCAGAACACCGAAAATGGAAACGCCGATGGTGAAAGTGATCGAAAGCATGTGCTGAAACGGCACCGTGTGCCGACCGAGCAGGAGTGCCCCTGCAACTCCGCCGGTGAAGGCGATCATCCAGGCGTTGGCGCAGGGCGGGATCACGACGAGTCCGAGGGCGCCGATGCCGAGACCAGCCATCAGGGACGCGGCAATCACCTGCGTTCCGGGATCGAAAGTCGGGAAAAGGTAGAGCGGAAGGCTGATCCAGATGATTGCACGGCCGGCGACTTCGCCGACCATCGTCCACATCGGCACGCGGCGGCCCGAGCGGCCGACGCAAGTGATCGACTGGGTTCGAGCAAGCTGCATCGCCGCGAGATTCACGCCTCCGACCGCTAGTACCCACGGGACCAGCCAGGTCGGAGCAACGGCGTGCCACAGGCTCGCCGCCATCATCACCGAAGCGACAATATTCGCGGCTGCGAAGAACGGAGCGAGATGGGCGCGCGAGATCAACTGCACGTCGCGAAGCGGCGAGCTTTCCGAGTCGGCTTCCCCGGACGCAGCAAGACCGGCCGATTCCCCTCCCGGGAGCCGAGCCGAAATCAAACGCTTGTAACGATCTGGAGCCTGATACATCCGCCCGCCGTTCCACGATCCCGGGCGAGGAGTTAGACAAAGAGAGTTGAAGCCGAGTTAAGGCCGTTGTCTTTTTGAGCCCGGCCGAGCGCTCGATTCCAGGGGCGAAAACCGCTCAAACCTGCCTCGCAATGACGGCCAAGCGCCTCTATATGCGGGTTAATGGCGACCGACAGCGCGACCCTGGACCGGCGGGTATCGGCGCCTCGGCGCTCGACCGACAGCCCGATCATCCAGAATCCGGCGGACCCGATCGTCCGCGGGATGGGGCTCAACCAGCCCTTCTTCGACGACAAGAACCGCGCCTTCTGGATCCTCCAGACGATCGGGTGGAGCGGTTATTTCTTCCTGAGAACCCTGTCGGGCTTCGCGAACAGCCTCGGCTGGATGTTGCTGGTCCATACGCTCCTGCTGACGGCCACGGGCTATTCGCTGACCTTGCTGATGGGCTCGTTGTTCAAGCGGCTCATCCGGATGAAACCGGTCTGGACTTTGGTCTTGTCCCTTGCGGCGGTGGTTCTCGCCGCCGGCGTCTTTTCGATCATCGAAACCTGGAGCGTCGCAACGTTTCTGAAGCCCGAGTTCAAGCCGCAGGGAATCGCCTATTTTGGCGCCTTGCTGCTCAACTTCTCGCTGCTCGCGGCGTGGACGGCGCTCTATTACGGAATCAATTACTTCCTTTTGCTGGAGGACCAGATCCGGCTTCGCGAACGGCTGGAGAGCCAAGCCTCCACGGCGCAGCTGGCGATGCTTCGCTACCAGCTCAATCCGCATTTCCTGTTCAACACGCTCAATTCGATCTCGACCCTGGTTCTTTTGAAGCAGACCGAGCGTGCGAATGCGATGCTCGCGCGCCTCTCCTCCTTCCTCCGCTACACGCTGGCGAACGAGCCCACCGCCAATGTCACGCTGGCGCAGGAAGTCGAGACTCTGAAGCTCTACCTCGAAATCGAGAAAATGCGCTTCGAGGACCGGTTGAGGCCGCATTTCAAGATTGAATCCGAAACGATCGGGGCGCGCCTCCCCTCTCTTCTTCTCCAGCCGCTGATCGAGAATGCGATCAAATATGCGGTCACGCCCGCCGAGAACGGCGCCGACATCTGGATCCGGGCGGCGCGCGAGGGACAGGCGGTGAGGATCGAGGTCGCCGACAATGGCAGCGGCGAGGGAGGTGAAATCGCAGCGAGTCCCTCGACCGGAGTCGGCCTGGCGAACATTCGGGACAGACTGTCGCAGGCCTATGGCGGAGCGCATCGGTTCGAGACGAGACAGAACGACAAAGGGGGCTTTAGCGTTATCCTGGAAATTCCCTTCGAAACCGGAGACAATGTTCAATGACCATCCGGACCATATTGGTCGATGACGAGCCCCTTGCAACGCAAGGCCTGCAGCTACGGCTGCAAGCGCACGAGGACGTCGAAGTGGTCGCCACTGCAGCCAACGGGCGCGAGGCGATCCGCCAGATCAAGACCCACAAGCCCGATCTCGTCTTCCTCGACATCCAGATGCCGGGTTTCGATGGATTCTCGGTGATTCAGGGGCTGATGGACGTCGAATTGCCGCTGTTCGTGTTCGTGACCGCCTATGGCGACCATGCTCTTCGCGCGTTCGATGCGCAGGCGGTCGACTATCTGATGAAGCCGGTCGACGAGGACCGGCTGGCCGGGACGTTGGACCGCGTTCGCCAGCGCATGAGCGAGCGGCGGAGCGCCGGAGAGGCCGAGCGGCTGAAGGAAGCGCTCGAGCATCACGCGCCCGAGGCGGCCGAGGAGCTGGCCGAGGCGACGCCAGACGCCGCACCGGCGGCCAATCGGTACGAGAAGATGATCAATATCAAGGACCAGGGACAGATTTTCCGGGTCGATGTCGACACCATCGAGCGGATCGATGCCGCTGGCGACTACATGTGCATCCAGACGGGCGACAACACGCTCATCCTTCGCGAGACGATGAAGGACCTGGAGAAGAGGCTCGACCCGCGCCGCTTCCAGCGCGTCCACCGCTCGACCATCGTCAACCTCGACCTTGTCCGGCAGGTGAAGCCGCATACCAACGGAGAATGCTTCCTGGTGCTCGATTCGGGAGCGCAAGTGAAAGTTTCGCGTTCGTACCGGGATGTCGTCGCGCGATTCGTCCACTAAGGCTGCCGAAAAGGCCGAAACCGCCCGCCTGACGGGACGCCGCATCCTCATCGTCGAAGATTCGCCCGTCGTCGCGCCGTTCACGGCCGATTTGCTGACCGATCTCGGGTGCCAAGTCGTGGGCCCCGCGCCGAACATGGCGGCGGCGCGGGAGCTGGTCGAAGAGGGCGGTTTCGACGGAGCCCTGATGGACGTCCACATTCGCGGCGAGCGGGTCTTTCCGCTGTGCGAGATGCTGGAATCGATGGGCGTGCCGTTCGTTCTGACGAGCGGCTATGCCGACTGGACCATGCCGGAGAAATGGGATGACCGGCCGAGGCTTCAGAAGCCTTATACGATCGACCAGGTCGAGGCCGCGCTCGGCGACCTGTTCGAGCCAATAAAAGAACGCGCCCCCTCGCGGTGAAGCGAGGGGGCCGCCTTTCGAGCTGAAGGGGAGGGAGTTCGAAAGGCCGTCTAGAAGACCACTTGGCCGAACAGGCCGATCTCGTCGTAGGTCCCGTTGTCGAGACCGCCGATGTTGCCGTTCGCGGTGTTGATGAAGCCGTTCCTCGCCCTTTCGCGCTTGTAGACGAGCGCGAAATCGAGCGGCGGAAGCGGCTTATAGTCGACGCCGATGTTGAAATAATGATCCTTCACCGGTCCGTCGGTCCCCACAGCAACCGTCTGCGTCGGCTTCACCCAGTCGTAGCGGCCGAAGACCGCGACCTTGGGAGTGAAGGCGAAAGAGCCGAACCCTGACCAGCCGTGCGACTTGTCGTTCGGCGTGTCGAGCGGCGGAAGAGGCACGGCGGCGGTGGTGATGTTGTTCCAGTTCTTCGCCGAGAAATACTCGACGCCGGCGCGGATCCGCTTGTCGGTGTAAGCGGCGAGCGCGTTGAAACGCGTCGCGCGATTGTGGACATTGACGGTGTCGTTGCTCTTGCCGAGCTTGCCCGAATAGCCGCCGACCGCGAGCGTGATCGACTTGACGGGATTGACGCTGACTCGGCCTTCAAGGTCGATGGTGTTCGAGCTTCGCGACAGGGTTTTGTAGCCGGCGCCGTTGATCGCCGACACGGCGTAATTCACGAGGCCGTTACCGAAAGTGCCGAATGCGTGGACGCCCCAGTCGGTCGAGGTACCGAACTTGGTCCGGTCGATGAGCGTGGGCTCGACGAAACGATAGCCGTAGACGCCTTCCGCGAAAGGCACCCACGGCAAGTCCGCCGCGCCGACCCGAACCGCGAACGCCTTGTTGAGCTTCGCCTGGACGTACGCCTTCTTCACATAGACGAGGACGTCCTTGCTGGTGCCGTTGGCATTGTAGCGGAAGTCGGTCGTGACGTTGGCCGAGAAGACGTCGCTGAACTTGTGGTCGATGCCGATGTAGAAGCGCTTGAGCTCGGCCTGCGTGCCGTCCTGGATATTGTCGGTCTTGTTGCCAGCGAGATCGGTCGAACGCTGCTCGATGTTGCTGACGTTGAGGAACGCCTTGCCGCTGATCGTCGTGCCGCCCCACCAGCCGGGCGCCTCGGCTTTGGTCGGGACAGGGACGGGCGCGGATGCAACCTTCGCGACTTCGGCGGCCTGCGCCTGCTGCGCGGCCTGGAGCTGGTTGAGCTGCGACTGGAGCGCCTGGATCTGCGCGCGCAGCGCGGCGATATCGTCGGCCGTCGGCGCTGCCTGCGCGAGCGCGGGAGCGGGCACCAAAGCGGTGCATGCGAGCAGAATTGAAAGACCGTATTTCATGAAAATCCCCCGCGAATGAATTCGAGCTGAGTGGTTGATGTCAGTGCCGCGCTAACCGCCACTGCTGATGAGTCGGTGACGCGTTGCTTTCACTTTTATGACAGCGTTTCGTGCGGCGATTTCGCCACAGGTAATAATGGTGGATTAAACTAAGTGGCCGCGCGCGGGCGCGGGGCAACATCCCCGCAACAATCGCGTCACGGCCGTGTCACCGCCAATACCTAGGATTTCCCCGATGGCGCTCCCGCCATTCGCATGTGTGACACCCTGGGGGTCCAAATGAACAGCTTTGCACGATCAATCATCTTTTTCGCGGCCGCGACCGCGGTCACGGTTCCGGCGAGCGCCGGAATCACCGGCGCCGGATCGACCTTCGTTTACCCCGTGCTGTCGCGCTGGGCGGTCGACTTCAAGAAGAACGGCGGCGACGACATCAACTATCAGTCGATCGGCTCGGGCGGCGGAATCGCGCAAATCAAGGCGGGGACGGTCGACTTCGGAGCGACCGACAAGCCGCTTTCGGCTGACGAGTTGTCGGCCGCCGGGCTGGCGCAATTCCCGGTCGTGATCGGCGGCATCGTTCCGGTGATCAACATCCCGGGAGCGCATCCCGGCCAGGTCAAGATGAGCGGACCGGTGCTCGCGGCAATCTACGCCGGCGAGATCAAGTCGTGGAACGACCCGCGGATCACAAAGATCAATCCTGGCCTCCACTTCCCGGCGAAGGACATCACCGCGGTCCATCGCTCGGACGGATCGGGCACGACGTTCAACTTCACCCACTATCTCAGCCAGGTCAGCCCCGGCTGGAAGTCGAAGTTCGGCGAGGGAACGACGGTGTCGTGGAACGGCGGAATCGGCGGCAAGGGCAATGAGGGCGTCGCGGGCTACGTGAAGCAGATTCCCTATTCGATCGGCTATGTCGAATATGCCTACGTCGTGCAGAACAAGATGGCCTACACGCTGGTGCAGAATTCGGCCGGCAAGTTCGTTGCCCCCAATGCGAAGACATTCGCCGCCGCAGCCGCCACGGCCGACTGGGCGCACGCCAGGGACTTCAACCTGGTCATGACCAATGCGCCGGGCGCAGGCTCCTACCCTATCGCTGCTTCGACCTTCGTGCTGATGTACAAGCAGCCGAAGAATGCCGCGGCGAGCCAGCAGGCACGCAAATTCTTCAACTGGGCGCTGACCAAAGGGCAGCCGCAGGCGGCGAGCCTCGATTACGTGCCGCTGCCGCCGGCGCTGGTGAAGCGAATCCAGGGCTACGTCGGCTCGTCGATCAAATAGGCCGCATGGCAGCAGCCAACAAGGAGCGGCCCGCCGGTTTCGGCGGGCCGTTTTCTTTCGTCATTGTGGCTTAGCGCCTGCGTTCCTTCCGGCGCTTGGGCGGCTGGTCGACCAGCCGCTCTCCGGTCGCCGCATAGTAAACCATCTCGGCGATGTTGGTCGCATGGTCTCCGACCCGCTCGAGGTTCTTGGCGACGAACAGCAGATGCGCGCACTGGCCGATGTTCTGCGGATTTTCCATCATGAAGGTCAGGAGCGTACGAAACACCGAATCGTAGAAATCGTCGACCGCGTGGTCACGCCGGCAAACGTCCTGCGCCGCGGCCGCATCGCGCTCGACGAAGGCGACGAGGACGTCATGGACCATGTTGGTCGACATGCGCGCCATTTCCATGAGCACGGAGACGGGCTCGATGTCGCCGACCTCGTCGAGCAGCGGCACCCGCCTCGCGATATTCTTGCCATAGTCGCCAATGCGCTCGACCACTCCGGAGATTTTCAGTGCGGCGACTACGTCGCGAAGGTCGCTCGCCATCGGCGCCCGGAGCGCGATGACCTCGACCGCGCGATTCTCGGTCTCGAGCTCGAGCGCGTCGAGGATGCGGTCGCCATCGACGACACGGGCGGCGCCGTCGACATCGCGTTCCACCAAGCAGCGCATGGCTTCGCGGATCGAGCTCTCGGCATGTCCGCCCATTTCGATGACGAGATGACGAAGCTGGTTGAGGTCCTCGTCAAAGGCCTTCAGCGTATGTTCGCGGCTTTGTTGCTGCATCGTGTTTGCTCCGATCAGCCGTAACGGCCGGTGATGTAGTCGCGGGTGCGCTGTTCGCGCGGGTTCGTGAAAATCTCGCTGGTCTTGCCGAACTCGACGAGCTCGCCGAGGTGGAAGAAGGCGGTCTGCTGCGAAACGCGCGCCGCCTGCTGCATGTTGTGCGTGACGATCACGATGGTGAATTGCTCGCGAAGCTCGTGGATCAGCTCCTCGACCTTCGCGGTCGAAATGGGATCGAGCGCCGAGGTCGCTTCGTCGAGCAACAATATGCCCGGGCGCACCGCGATGGTGCGCGCGATGCACAAGCGCTGCTGCTGGCCGCCCGAAAGGCCCAGCGCGCTATGCGCGAGCTTGTCCTTCACCTCATCCCACAGCGCGGCCTGGCGGAGCGCGGCTTCGACCCGGTCGTCAATTTCCGACTTCGAGAGCCGCTCATAATAAGAGAGGCCGAAGGCGACATTGGCGCGGATCGAGGAAGCGAAAGGCGTCGGTTTCTGGAACACCATCCCGACGCGGCGCCGGAGATCCGAAAGCGGATATCGCCGGTCGAGGATGTTGCGGCCGTCCAGCGCGATTGAGCCCGCCGCATATTGGTCGGGATAGAGCTCGTAGATTCGGTTGATCGTCCGAAGCAAAGTGGACTTGCCGCACCCCGAAGGGCCGATAATGGCGGTGACGCTGTTCGCCGGAATGCCCATGCTGACGTCCTTCAGCGCGTGACCGTCGCCGTAATAGAAATCGAGGTCGCGGATATCGATCTTGACCGGCCCGGCGGTGGTTGCCGTGTCGGCCACGGCGATCCGCAGCGCCATGGTGGTGTCTTTCACTTTCGGGCTCCTTTGCGGGCCAGGAACCGCACGAGCAGATTGAGGATGAGAACGAAGGCGGTCAGCGCGAACGCGCCAGCCCAGGCAAGCTCATGCCATTCGTCATAGGGGCTGAGCGCATATTGGAAGATGACGACCGGCACGTTGGCGAGCGGAGCGTTAAGGGTCGCGCTCCAGAACTGGTTGTTGAGCGCGGTGAACAGCAAGGGTGCGGTCTCGCCAGCGATTCGCGCCACACCGAGGAGAATGCCAGTCAGAATGGCGCTCCGGGCAGCCTTGTAGAGAATCTGCCAGGTGACCTTCCAGCGGGGCATTCCGAGCGCGAAGGCGGCCTCGCGCATCTGGTTGGGAACGAGGCGAAGCGCTTCGTCGGTGGTGCGGACGACAACCGGCAGAAGGATCATCGCAAGGGCGAGCGACCCCGCATAGCCGGAGAAATGCCCTGCCGGGCGAACGACCAGCTCGTAGACGAACAGGCCGATGACGATCGATGGAGCGCTCAAGAGGATGTCGTTGATGAAGCTGACGACACTCGCGAGCTTCGAATAGCGGCCCTGCTCGGCAAGATAGGTACCCGCGGCGACTCCGATCGGCGCGCCGATCAGAAGGCCGAGGAGGATCATCACCGCGCTTCCGTAGAATGCGTTGAGCAAACCGCCCGAGGAGCCCGGAGGCGGGGTCATTTGCGTGAACAGCGCCGGGGTCAGCGCCTTCGCACCCTCGCTCAGCGTGGTCCATAGAATCCAGGTCAACCAGACAAGGCCGAACACGGTCGCCAGGGTCGCGAAACCGAAGGCGAGAACGTCGGCGATCCGGCGGCGCGCGGGAATCGCCATCTCAGTGAGTCCGTCCGAGCTGCCGGTTGATCCGCAGGAGCAGGAGCTTTGCGATCGTCAGCACGATGAGCGTCACGACGAAAAGGAGGAAACCGAGCGCGATCAGCGACGAACGATAGAGGTCGGTGTCCGCCTCGGTGAATTCGTTGGCGATTGCCGCGGCGATCGAATTGCTCGGCATCAGCAGGGAGAGCGAAAGGTCATGCGCATTGCCGAGCACGAAGGTCACCGCCATCGTCTCGCCAAGCGCCCGGCCGAGGCCGAGAAAGATCGCGCCGATGATCGCCGAACGCGTGTAGGGCAAAGTCACACGGCTGAGGATTTCCCAACGGGTCGAGCCAAGCGCGACCGCCGATTCCTTGAGCGCGGTCGGAACAGCGCCGAACACTTCGCGCGCGACCGAGGAAATGAACGGGATGACCATGATCCCGAGCACGATCCCGGCAGTCAGCATGCCGATTCCGATCGGGGGGCCGGAGAACAATGCGCCGAGTACAGGCAGCGGCCCGAGCTTGTCGCTGAGCCACGGCTCGACGTGCGCGGCCATGAACGGAGCGAACACGAACAGGCCCCACATGCCGTAGATGATGCTGGGAATGGCGGCGAGAAGCTCTATCGCCATGGCGATCGGCCCCCGCGACCAGCGCGGCGCGATGTCGGTCAGGAACAAGGCGATTCCGATGCTGACGGGAACGGCGATGATCAGCGCGATTCCGGAGGTCACGAGGGTCCCGACGATCGGGACGAACGCACCGAAATGGCCGGCGACCGCGTCCCATTCGCGGCTGGTGACGAAGTGCCAGCCGAACGTCTTGAACGCGAGCCTTCCGCCCCACGCCATCGACGCCGCGGCGCCGCCGAGCAGGATCAGGACCAGCCAGGCCGCACCGACCGTGACCAGCCCGAAAAGTCGGTCGGCCCCCGCGCCGCTTCTTCGCGCGGGGACCGACGCCAGTTCCGGTTCGTGAGCTAAGGTCGCGTTCACTTCACGTTGGCGGCGATATAGCTTTCGATCTGCTGGACGAGGTCCGCAGGCAACGGGACATAATCGAGCTTGTTCGCCTGATCCTGGCCGTGCTCGAGGGCATATTTGAAAAAGGCGATCGCCGCGTCCGACTTCGCCTTGTCCTTCGGTTGCCTGGGCAGGAGAATGAAGGTGCTGGCCGCGATCGGGTAGGCCTGCGCGCCCGGCGCGTTGGTCATCACCAGGTTGAAGTCCTTGGCATTCTTCCAGTCCGCGGTGGCCGCAGCGGCCGCAAACGCCTCGGCGCTCGGAGCGACGAAATTGCCAGCTGCGTTTTGAAGCAGCGCGTAAGTCATCTTGTTCTGGACGACGTAGGCATATTCGACATAGCCGAGGGAGTTGGGCAACTGCTTCACATAGCCAGCGACGCCTTCATTGCCCTTGCCGCCGACGCCGCCAGCCCAGGCGACGGTCTTGCCCTCGCCGGGGCCCGCCTTCCAGCTCGGGCTGACCTGACTGAGATAATGGGTGAAGTTGAAGGTTGTGCCCGACCCGTCCGACCGGTGGACCGACGCGATCGCGGCGTTGGGAAGCGCAAGCCCAGGATTGATCTTCACGATCGCGGGGTCGTTCCAGTTCTTGATCTTGCCCTGGTAAATGTCGGCAAGGATCGGACCCGTCAGCTTGAGCTTTCCGGCGTCGAGCCCCGGGATGTTCACGACC
>Ga0207639_10000133_pt1 | contig 54565 bp, 47 predicted proteins | sample KBSCornC32_FD_184299 | JGI IMG/M metagenome (GOLD analysis project Ga0207639, IMG submission 184299) | Corn rhizosphere microbial communities from Kellogg Biological Station, Michigan, USA - KBS Corn C3-2 (SPAdes) (version 2) | ecosystem: Host-associated > Plants > Roots > Rhizosphere > Soil ... | reverse complement strand
CGCCTTCCTGACGCAGAACCAGCAGGCCGGCGAACAGATCGCGAAGCATGGATTGTAGTTAGTAGAACGGAGGCACGATGGCGTTCAGCAGTGGCGGCGGGGGGGTCAGGAGCGAGATCAACATCACGCCGCTCGTCGACGTCGTGCTGGTGTTGCTCATCATCTTCATGGTGGCGACACCGATCCTGCAGATGGGACTCGACGTCGAGGTGCCGCCGAAGGTGGAGATCACCGGCGCGCCTCCTCCGTCGGAACAGAACCAGCTCGTGATCACGGTCAAGCACGACGGCATCTATCTGAACGCCTCGAAGATGGCGACGCCGCAGGACCTCGCGAATGCGATCGGCGCGCAGATGCGCGGCCGCGCGGCGGCGGACAAGGTGGTCTTCATCAACTCGGAGGATCAGATCCCCTTCGATGAGGCGGTCGTCGCGATGGACGCCGCGCACCAGGGCGGCGCCATCAAGATCGGCTTCCTGACCGACGCCCCGAAATAAACGACCATCGTGACCGGTCGTCGCGACCGCATCGTTCTTCTCATCGCGATCTTCAAGCTCGCGAAAGCGATCACGCTCATCGCCGCCGGCATCGGCGCGTTCCGGTTGCTCGATCCTGCCGTCGCCGAGCGTGTCGAACGCTGGCTCGCGCAGGTGCAACTCGCGCCGGGACGCCGGATCATCGCGTTCCTCTCCCGCGCGGACGACCACAAGATCGAGGCCCTCGGCACTCTCGCATTCGCCTACGCGATTCTCTTCCTCGTAGAGGGCACCGGCCTGCTGATGCGGAAACGCTGGGCCGAATGGTTCACGATCATCATCACCGGGTCGCTCCTCCCCTTCGAAATCTACGAGATTTTCAAGGGAGTCAGCGCCGCGAAGGTCGCCACGGTCATCCTCAATGCCGCCGTCGTGATTTATCTCGTGATCCGCGTCCGTAAACGAGCGTAAACTCTCGCCAGTCCCCAAAATCGGCCTCGCAAAAACGGCATAGGAGAGATTTGCGCATGATCACCCTCGGCATGCTTTGGCTCCCGATTCTCGTCTCCGCGGTGATCGTATTCATCGCAAGCAACATTCTCTGGATGGTGCTCCCGTTCTGGCATCACAAGGACTACAGCCAGCTCGCCACAGGTACGAGCGACGCGCTTGCCGCGAACCTCAAGGACACGCCGTCAGGTCAGTACATGATCCCGAACATGAACTGGGGAAAGATGACCGACGAGCAGAAAGCGGCGGTGCAGAAGGGGCCCGGTGGACTGCTGCTGCTGCGCAATCCGATGCAGTTCTCGATGGGGACGGCGCTCGGCGGCTACTTCCTCTTCAACATCGTCGTGATCGCGATCATCGCCTACGTCGGCACATTCTCCCTCGGCGTCGGAGCGAAGTATCCGCAGGTCTTTCGCGTGATCGCATCCGCCGGCATCCTCGGCTACTCGTTCCACACCGTCAGCGACTCGATCTGGTACGGCCGCCCCTGGTCTTCGACGATCAAGTTCATCATCGACGGCATCATCTACGGCCTTCTGATCGGCGGCACGTTCGGCTGGCTATGGCCGAGGTGAGTTGATTGATGAGTTGATTGGCGGAGGCGTGTCGGAATCGAACCAACCCTTCGACGCTTCCGCGCCGAAACAACGGTTTTGAAGACCGCGGGAGCCACCAGACCCCATTCGCCTCCGTGTGGGAGGAGCGGCGAACGATAACACTCCGTTCGTCCCGTACAATCCACGAACGGATGTCGCTGCTCCTTCCCATCTACGCGTTCGCCATCGGCGCGATCGTCGGCAGCTTTTTGAACGTCGTCATTCATCGGTATCCGAGGGAAGAGTCGATCGTCTTCCCGCCGAGCAAGTGCCCGCAGTGCAGCACGGCGATCAAGCCGTACGACAACATTCCGATCGTCAGCTACGCGATCCTGCGCGGCCGCTGTCGCGCCTGCCGTGCGCCGATCTCGATGCGGTATCCGCTCGTCGAGCTCGCGAATGCGCTCTTCTACCTCGCGATCTTCTACCGCACCGGCGTGAGCGTCGCGTTCATTCCGATCGCCGCGATCGTGTCGATGTTCATCGTCCTGATCTACATCGACGCCGAGATCCAGATCCTCCCGGACGTCATTGACCTCCCCGGGATCGCGATCGGCGTCGCGATCGCCTACTTCGGCCTCGACCAGCTCACGAGCGGCCTCGTTCTCGCCCACTCCCTGATCGACTCGCTCCTCGGCGCCGTCATCGGCGCCGGCGTGCTCCTCACGATCGCGCTCGCGTACAAGCTCCTCCGCCACATCGACGGCATGGGCCTCGGCGACGTGAAGATGCTCGCCATGATCGGCGCGGTGATGGGCGCCGAGGCGCTGCTGCCGGTGCTCCTGATCGCTTCGATCAGCGGCGCCGTCTGCGCGATCCCGCTCGCCTTGCGGCACGAGAAAGGGATGCAGCTCGCCATCCCCTTCGGCGTCTTCCTCGGCTTCGGCGCGTTGGCCGTCCTCTTCTTTGGCTCTACACTCTGGCAGTCGTGGCTGAACGCGCTCGCCATCCGCTGACGCCGCCGCTCTCGTTTCGCCGCGACGTTCGGCTGTTTCTCGGCGTCCTCACCGGATTCCTGGTGGTCGTCGTCCTCGTGCTGCTGGTGATGATGCGCAACTTCTTCGTCGACACGGAGGACGCGATCCAGAGCCAGTGGCGGGTGATCGCGGCGGCGAGCGCGGCGCAGCTTTCGGCGGCGACGACCGATCGCGACATGGACGCGCGGGCCGTCGAGATCCTCGACCGCGGCGACGTCGCCGGCATCCGCGAGAACGTGAGCCCTGCGCGTTCGTGGGGCGTCGCGGGAGGCAGCGGATTCGAGACGATCACGCTGCCCCGCGGCCGCAACGGCTCCTACACCTTTCTCTTCGACGCCGCGCCGCTCAACACGGCGCGTCAGACGCTGCTCCTCACGTCCGTCATCGCGGTCGGCGGCAGTGCGGCGGCGGTGATCCTCCTGCTGCTCTACCTGCCGCGCATCACCCGTCCGATCGACGAGCTGATGGCGCACGCAAAACGGGTCGCGGACCGCGACGCGGCACAGGAAGACACGGACTACCTGATCCAGACGTTCCGCGACACGATCGACCGCCTCAAGAGCCGCGCGGACGAACTGGAGCTCGTCAGCGCGACGCTCACGCGGAGCCTCACGTCCGGCTTCATCTCGATCGATACCGAGGGGCGGGTCGTACAGATGAACGGTGCAGCCCGGGAGATCCTCGCGATCGAGCCGGAGGCGCCCGTCGGAGGAAAAACGGTCGGTGAGCTCCTCGGCGACACCATGCTGGCGCACGTTCTCGCGCCGGAGACCCGGAGCAAAGTCATCGCGCGGCAGGAGATCGAACATGCGACCCCGCGCGGCACGATCACCCTCGGCGTCACGGCCGTCCCGCTGATCGATGCGGCCGGAGAGACGCTCGGCACACTCGCTCTCTTCACCGACCTCACGCCGGTCAAAGACCTCGAGGCGCGCGTTCGGACCATGCAGACCCTCGCCGACCTCGGCGAGATCTCGGCCGGCATCGCACACGAGTTTCGCAACTCGCTCTCCACGATTCTCGGCTACCTCCGTCTCACGCGGCGTTCCGCGCTGCCTGAGGAGGCGGACGCGCGCGTGAAAGCGGCAAACGATGAAGCGACGCTGCTCTCGGCCGCCGTCGAGCGCCTCCTCGCCTTTGCGCGTCCGATGCGGCTTCAGATCGAGGACGTCGACCTCGCCACCGTCGTGACGCCGATCGTCGAGCGGCTCAGCGAGGCGGCGCCACAGGTAACCTTCACGACCGAGGGCGACGCGCCGACGATCGAAGGCGATCGTGCGCTGATCGCGCGCGCGGTCGAGAACGTGCTGCGCAACGCGGTCGACGCGGTCGAAGAATCCCCAACGAAGACCATCCGTGTGCGGTTCGAGCCGCGGGCGATCAAGGTCATCGACAGCGGCATCGGCCTCGATCCGGCGACGGCGGCGCGCCTGCTCCTCCCCTTCCAGTCCGACAAGCCGAAGGGCTTCGGCCTCGGCTTGTCGCTGACGCGGAAGATCATGATCCTGCACGGCGGCGACGTGGAATTGCACGGAGCGCCGGGAGCGGGAGCCGAGGTGACGCTGAAGTTCGGCGACACGAGTGAGGCGAAAGGTAACAGTTTCGCGCAACCTGAAATCGCGCTACCATCACCGCAATCGCGGTAAGTCACGGCCTTTCTTCACTTAGCCCAGTCCCAACCGTATGGCAGTCGCCATGCAGAAGGAGCGCTCCCATGCAGACCGCCGCAGCCCGCTCGCGTCAACGCGGTTACACCCTCGCCGAAGCACTCGTCGTCCTCGCGATCATCGGCCTGGTGACCGGCGTGAGCGTCCCGTTCTTCATGAACTACCTCCGGGCGAACCGGATCCGGAGCTCGGCCTCTTACTTCCAGACAGCCCTTCGGTATGCACGCCAGCGCGCGGTCACGAAGCACATCCAGACGCGCGTGTCGTTCCTGCCGAACGCCGACCCGGGCCAGTACACGATCTGGGACTCGACGTACGACTCGACGACCGGCCTCGTGAACGGATGGACGGTGGTTCAGCCGAAGGTGCGCTACCTCGATCAGGGCGTGACCTTCGTGAACTCCACGACCCAACCGATCGCCGACCACTACGACGGCTCCGGTTCCGTGACCGCCGCGACTGACGGGAAGCCGGACATCATCTTCGACATCGACGGCAGCGCGCTCAACGCGGCCGATCCGACGGCAGCGCCCGGAACGCTGACGCTCACGACGAACTTCAAGTCGGTCACCTACAACAGGTACCAAATCCAGCTCCTCAGCGTCGGAACCTTCCAGGTGACGGCGTCGCACGGATGACAGAGGACACGCGAGTGATGAAAAGCGGGCAGCGGGGATTCAACCTGGTCGAAGTCCTGATCGCGATGGCGATCACGGCGGTCGTCATCCTTTCGGTGGCGACGCTCTTCGTGATGGGGCGCCGGAACGTCTATGCGGGCAAGCAGATGACGGCGGCGGTCGCGGTCGCGACGCGGGTCACGGAAGACCTCTCACACATGACGCACGCCGAGGTTTACGACAAATTCGGCCTTGCGCCGTCGTCCGGAGGCTGGGCCGGCTCGACGCTCACCGCCTCGACCACGGTCGAAGGGACGACGTACAAGAACTGCGTCCTCCGCACCGAAGCCGACGCCGCCGACGCAAACAAGGACAAGGCGAAACTCATCGACGCGTGGCTGAAACTGATGCAGCCGTCGTTCGTCAATCCCAAGATCACTCTCGTCTTCATGCCCACGCTTGCCGTGCAGGATCCGGCAACGGACACCGGCACGGTTCCGGTCTCGACCCTTCTCCAGATCCGCGTCGTCCTCACGTGGGATGACAGCGTCTCGTCGAAGCGGCACCGCAGCCTGGTCGTCGACGCGGTGAAGACCCAACGGACGTAACCAGCAAAGGACAAACAATGCCTGCTCATAAACGCCAACACGGACGCCAACACGGTTTCACCCTGACAGAAGTGATGGTGGCGACGGCGATCTTCACGATCATCATGCTCGCCGCCTTGCTGATGTACGACCGGAACAACCGTGTCTTCAAGTCGGGCGTGCAGGCAAGCGACGTTCAGCAGAACACGCGCGTCGGCTTCGACAAGCTGGTGTCGGACCTCCGCATCGAAGGCTTCGACTACAACCGCAACGGCGACGTGAGCGGCTCCGACCTCGCCACCGGCATCAACTTCCAGAAGCAGTCGGACGAGCAGATCGAGTACATGGGCGACGCGGCGATCGCCTTCCGCGCAAACTTCAACTACAACACCGGCTACGACAACGGCCGGGAAGGCAACAAGCGAAATCCGAGCGATGCGACCGATACGTACGAGGGACCCGCTTTCCCGCTGGTGACCACGTCGAACTCCGAGATCGTCATTTACGCGCTGAAGTCGGCGAACCCGGCGAAGAACACGAGCGTCATCTCCTTCTACGCGGACGTGTCGAAGCCGCGCGCCGCGTATGTCGGCGCCGGCGGAACACCGGCGGAAAAGGTGGTCAACATCACCGGTTACGACACCACCAACAGCAATCCGCCGTACACGCTCTACCGTCTCACATTGAAGGACGCCAACCTGGCGAATAACGATCCGGACCCCGTTGGGACCAACGCCGTTCCGATCGCGATGAACATCCGCAGCCTGAAGTTCACGTACTACGCCGACCAGGGCGGCACGGCGCCCGACCCGGTCGCCGGCATTACGCCCGTGTACGGCGCCGGCCAATACGACGCTTCGAACGCGCAGAACAACGTCGTGGAGCGGTCGACGCGCGCAACGATCGAGGCGATCCGTGTCGATCTGGTCGGCATGGAAGGGGCGCCCGAGAACAATTACTCCAGCCCTCTCGAGACGTCCACCGGCATCACCGATACGGCCGGTATCCCCGTTTCGCGGTATCGCGAATATCGTCTGACGAGCCTGATCGTCCCGCGCAACGTCGGCAAGCGCGCCGTCAAGGAAGAACAACTCAAGCAGCCGGAGCCGGCGACGCTGAAGACCATCTGCTACGGGGCGTGCTCCGTGCCGTATCTCACATGGCAGGCGCCGCAGGACGGCAACGTCGACTTCTACGCCATCGTTTACGACTTCGATGCCAGCCCGGCGGGCGACTGCCACACCTGCTCGTTCAGCAACGGCTATCCGGTCGGCAACGTCACGGAGGCCTACTTCCCGCGGCCGCTCAGCCCCGGCGTGAAGTACTTCTTCAAGATTGAAGCGTCGAACGGCTACGGCGACTCGCTGTCGCAGGAGACGGCGTCGGTCACGGCGATCAACACCACCACCCCAAATCCGCCGACGTCCGGCGCCGCGACGACGAACCTGGCGAACAGAGTGCGCCTGACCTGGAAGATTCCGAAGCTGTATTCGGGGACGCCTTCGTTGACGTGCCTCACCCCTCTCGGCGGTTCGGCGGGAACGAACTCCGTGGCGCAGAACGGGATCGCGCCGCCGGAGAGCATCGCGTACCGCATCTACCGCATCGAGGGAAGCGCCAACTCGGGCTTCGATCCGACTGCCAATCAAGGAGAGCTGATCGCGAGCGAGACGAGCGGCAGCCAGCCGTATATCGACGTCAACGGCCTCGCCACATACGACGACTACGTGCCCGCCTGTGCCGATTTCTATTACCGCATTCAGGCGGTCGCCGCCGACTGTGTGGGCGACACGAGTTACAACTCTCCCGCTCAGACGAGCGTTTCGATGAGCACCTTCCTGCCCGACGTCAATTCGCCGGCGCTGCACGGGGTCGCAACTTCAGCCGCCATCCCCGCGACACCTCAGAATTTCAAGGTGACCCGGCCGGCCGCCTGTCCCGTACCCGGGACCCTGCGCGGCGCGGGCGTCACATGCGACCTCCAGCTCTCATGGGACAAGGTCACCCAGGACACGAGCAGCCCCGCGCAGCCCGTCAAGATCGACCAGTACATCCTGACGCGGACACAGATCCAGCCGGGCTCCGGAACCACGACGATCACCGTTGCCGGACAGTGGGACACCCTCATCAAGGCGAACGCCGGCAACAGCATCTCGTACACCGACCTGAACCTCCCGATGACCGACTCGGCCGGACGGTCGTATCAGTACACCTACTCGCTCGTCGCCACTACGAACAGCTGCTCGGCCTCGAGCGCCGCGGTGACGGCGACCGAACCTTCCAACTACTTCGGCATCTCCGGCGAGCCGGTGACCGCGACGACCTCGGACGGCGGTGACGGATCACTGGGAAGTCCCTATCAGCTGTACGGCGGCTCGAGCACCCTCATCTTCAAAGGCACCGGCCTGACGGGAATGGAAGCGTACGTGTGCGACGCGAGCATGAACGTCATCACCACCATACCGGGGTTTGCGAGTCCGTTCGTCATGCCGATTCCTACGGGATTGAATACCGGCCAGGAGTACCACGTCGATTTCGTCGCCACGAACGGCACCGGCTATTACACCGAGACCGTCTACTTCGTGCAGCAGGGCGGCGTCTGCGACTACAGCGCGGCACCTTCGGCGGTACCGAACCCGACGCAGGTGAACAGCGGTCTGACGGTCAGCAAACCGTGGTCCCTGCAGCCGAATCAGACGATCAAGTGGACGGCGAGCGATCTCGCCTCCTCATCGATCTCGCTCATCGATACGTCCACCAACTCCGTCGTGAAGACCTACACGCCGACCGGCACGACCGAGACGTTGACCTGGCCGACGCTGACGTACGGCAAGACGTACGAGGTCGACATCATTCTCACCAGCAATATCAATTGCCAGCGCGAGCAGTTCTACTTCGTGACGCAGGTCTGCGCCGCGTACGGCGGCGGCACGCCGGTCTTCGCGGTGAGCGACGCCACCCACACCGGTCTCACCAGCTCGAGCGCTTGGCAGATCCTCACCGGCGGCACGATCAAGCTCACTGAGAGCGCCATGGCATCGCTCAAGATCACGGCGACCGACCTCACCGCGAATAAGACTTACACCAGCGCGACCTATACGGCGACGGCCGGCGTCGTCACGATCACCTGGCCGCCGACGAACGTCACGGCCGCAAACAACGACGTCTTCCAGCTGGACATCATCCTCGCCGACTCCAACGGCTGCACGTCGTCGACCTATACGCGCTATGTGACGCAGTACTGCGCGTACAGCGGCGGTGCGCCGACGGTCAGCGCCACGCAGACGTTGCGCAACACCACTGACGCCGTGGGTAGCGGGACGGTCAGCACCTCACCGTTCCTCATGGTGCCGAACGTCGACATGATCACGATCACCGAAGCGCAGGTGAAGACCGCCTATATCGATTATCTCGATACCAGCGGCAACGCACTCGCCGGGGTCACGACGCAGACATGGACCGGCTCGAGCCCGCTGAAGTTCTCGAACCCGATCATCTCGAGCTACAACGGCAAGACGTATCGCATCGACATCACGCTCGCCGACTCGAACGGCTGCAAGACGACGACGAAGTACACCTACTATGTGAAGCAGGTGCCGTGCGTTCTCAAGCCGCAGCAGACCTCGGGCGACACCTCGATCATCAGCGCGCCGTTCAACCCGCACGGCAGCGGCAACAACCTCGCGAACACGATCACGCTGTTCAACAAGACGACCCAGCAGATCACCATCACCGGTGTGACGCTGACCTTCGGCAGCCTCGGGTCGGGCAACAAGATCAGTTCGGTCGTCTTCTCGACCGGAACGGTGACGGTCAACAGTGGAACCAGTCCGGTGACGGTGACGGCGCCGAGCAGTACCAACGTGCCCGCGAGCGGTAGCGCGACGTTCGAGGTCGACTACAACTACGGGCCGACCTCGACGCCGCTCACCTCGGTATGCGTGACCTACAAGACGACGACGAACACCCCGACGACTACCGCGACCCAGTCGTGCAATATCCAGTACTCCGCGAGCGCCAGTGTTTCGAACCCGGGCGGCTGCGACTAAGAGGCGAACTATGAAGAAGCTCCTGAAACTCTGGAAGAAAGCACGCCGCGAGCGCGGATCGGCCCTGCTCGTCTCGCTCATGGTCATCGTCGGGCTGAGCATGCTCGGCCTCGGCTTCGTGGCGCTCTCCGAAACGGAATCAGCGATCTCCACGAACCAGCGGAACCGCGAGGAAGCGCTGACCCATGCCGAGGCGGGAGCGAACGTGGTCGTCGATTGGTTTCAGAACCCAACCTGGGCACTCACCAAGGGTCTGATGCCGTCGAACGATCCGGCCATCAACACCGAGCTGTATACGATGAAGAAAAAGCGGCCCTCCGGTGTCAACGGCTACTACAAGCCGGTCACCTCGGAATTGCTGTTCGATCTCCCGTTCAAGCCGGGATACGACGACCGCTTTTTTGGAACGCCGACGAACCCGGACATCCTCATCGACAAGAACACGCCCACCTTTCTCACGAAGTTCAACGGGCTTCTCTTCCCTGATACGACGGAAGGCGGAGTGATCACCGAGATTCGGATCTGGGCTCCTCCCACCGTCGGCGCGGCGATCGTCAACGGTTTTTACGTAGACGGCGGCGACCGTTACGGCGTCGCCACGATTCGGGTCACGGCCCAGCGATTCGCTCCCAGCGATACGGCGCGGTCGACTCCCCTCGCCACCCGCACCGTGCAGCTGGTCGTGACGGAATTTCCATTCCCTGGTCCTAACGGACCGATTCAGTCGAACTCCGCGATCTTCACGACGGGCGACTTCAACGTCTACTGGGGCGAGGTGAGCTCCACGAAGGACCTCAGCCTCGTCGACAAGGAAACCGTGCCCGGCCTCCCGTGGTCGTCGGCGTGGGACATCGTCGAATTCGAGCACGGCTACGACTCGACGAACGCCTGGACGCCGAATACGACTTACGCCGTCGGCGACGTGGTCCACGCGTCGAAGCAGAAGACGAATCTCGACGCCGCGCTCTTCGACTGGGCCTTTCGGTGCACCGCCCCGGGCGCGAGCGGAGCGGACTACACGGCCGAACCGGCGTGGGATTCCAGCACAACGGTCGGCGGCGGAACGCCGATCACCACCTACACCGAAGCGAGCGGTCTCAAGTGGCAGCGCGTGATGCCGGCGAACTGGCCGCTGTTCAACAAGGACACCGGCAGTGCGAACTCGCGCAATACCGACGTCTACAACTGGCTGTATCAGATGATCGGTTACTCGTACATCGATCCGTGGGCGCAGGCCCGCACCCGCAGCCACATCACGGACAAAAACGGGCTACAAATCTACGGAGACGACCCGCACGTCAGCCAGCCCTATTCGCTTCCTACGCTACCCGATCCTTCAAAGGAGAAAAACAAGCCGACTGCGTATTACAACTGGTTCCAGCTGCAGACGAAGGACTCGCAGCCCAATTACAGGATCGTCGCCTTCCCGCACATCGATTACGACTTCTGGAAACAGATGGCGCTCGCCGGCGACGGCCAGGGAAGCGTGTTCTACTTCGCCTACGACGGTTCGAAAGGCTTCTACCGCCTGAGCGACGCGACGAACTCACAGGGCGTCGAGACGTGGGTGAATAGTTGTACCGGCGTCTCTGGCGCTCTCGGCCCCGGCTTCTATTTCTTCGATTCCGTCCAAGGCAAGAACCCGCAGAACCTTCCCGATCCGAGTCAGGTCCTCACGCCGGACGTGGTTATCAGCGGCGGCAAGCCCTGTTTCTGCATGAAGGGGTTCGTTTACCTGAACAGCGCCATCCACGTCGCCGGTACGAAGGGCGAAGACGCGAAGTTCTATGCGTTCCCTCAGGAGCCGTACCGCGACGTCGGTTTCCACAAGGTCATCGATGATGTGCCGAACACCGATCCGACGTACGGCTTGTTCAAGACCGATCCGGCTACGGGACGCATCGCGTCGCCCAACAATCCCAACCACGGCAAGTGGGACTACCAGGATGTCAACCATAACGGCCAATTCGACCTTTATCTGACCGACATCACCAAGGGCGGCACGGTGACGGTTTACAAACCGGACGGCGTCACGGTGCTCCCCACGCCGACCTATGTGCCGGTCGAGTATTACGAGGGGTGCACCATCTACGACTCGGACAGCGGCGGCGCCGTGCCCGCGAATCCCTGCTCCGAGCCGCACGAGCCGTACCTGAATCTCATCTATCCGAAGGACGTCATCACTTACGCGTCACTCGCACCTGATATCAGCGGCGGGATCCAGTCTTATAGCGGCTCGAGGATCAAGATCGGCTGGGAGACGCCCAAGAGCGAGACCCAGCTGGCGAAGAAGGCGACCGACAGCTCGATGACCGCGCTCGTCAACTGTTCGACCGATCCGAGTGACTGCACGTCGAACCGCCACGACGACTCCGGTCCGCTCACGCATCTTTACAAAGAGGGCCCGATGCTCGAAGGCGTGCTCTACGTCGAAGGCGATTTCGACGCGACCGGCCAGCCGATCTTCTACGGCTCGATTCTGGCGCAGGGCAACTGCTGCGGCTCCGGTACGCCGAGCGTCTACTTCGACGAGAGCCTCGTAACCGGCGACTTCAAGAGCAAGTTCCCGAGCTTCCCGCGCGTCTACATCTCAAGCTACTCGACCGAGAACCAGTAGAATCCCCTGTGCACAGTGCACCGTCCACTGTGCACAGGGTTCTTCCTACAACGACTGCAGAAACGCGATGAGCTGCTGCCTCGCGGCCGGCGTCAGCGCGTTGAACCGGTCGCGCGACGCCGCCGCCTGACCGTCGTGCGCGGCGATCGCCTGATCGAGCGTCGTGGCGCGGCCGTCGTGCAGGTAGCGATTGACGAAGCGCAGACCCCATAGCGGCTCGGTGCGCATCTCGCTGCCGGTTGAGTTGCCCATCTCGAGGCCGTCGCCGAGCGATCCCATGTCGTGGAGGAGGAAGTCGGAGTACGGGTGATAGATCTTGTGATCGAGCGCCGTGATCGTGCTCGATCCGGTCGTCAGCGAGGCCGTGTGGCAGGCGGCGCAGCCGATCGCGGTGAACGTCTGCTCGCCGGCGGCGGTGGCAGTGTTCTGCGGCCCGCGCGCCGGTGCGGCGAGCGCCGTCATGAAGTTGTTGAGCGCGGCCGAAGCGTTGCCGTTGTCGTTGAGGCCCGGCGCCGGGTTGAACGCCAGCTCGGCGCAGTTGCCTTGCGGGCAGTTCTCGTTCGGGAAGTCGGGCGTGGTGATCCCCATCTCGTTCACCAGCGCATCGCCGGCGAACTGGAACAGCGTCGGCACCTGCGCCTTCCATCCGAAGCGGCCCACCGTTTTCATCCCCGCGCGGAGGTTGTCGACCATGTTGACGCGTCCCATCACGCCGTCGCCGCGCGCCGATTCCACGGCCGCAAGCGAGACGAACGTCGCATCGGGCGTGGCGTCGACGAGGCCCAGGCCGAAGAGAGGGGTGGTGCGGCGCAGGACCACGAGCGTCGCCTGCGCCGGGACGGTCTCGGGCGCGAACGGATGCGTCGAGCCGTTGCGCGGGCCGATGGCGCGGCTCTGTTCCAGCGATCCGCCCAGCTCCGTCAGCGGGTCGTAGGCGCCACTCGCGCGCGTCGCAAATCGGGTGACCGTCCGCGGACTGCCGCCGCCGGGAGCCGCACCGTTGTGGCACGCGCCGCAAGAGTCGTCGTTGAACACCGGCCCGAGCCCCGCCGCCGCGTTGAAATTGCGGCCGAAGACTCCGCGGCCCGTATCGAACGCATTCAGCTCTACGGCCGAGAGGCCCGGTAGCGGAGCACCGGCGTTCTGCGGCACCGTCTCCGCCGTCGTGGGGCCGCGCACGGCGCGCTGTCTCGCCTGACCAACCAGGACGAGCGAGAGAGCAATCGAGAACCCGAGAATGGCAAGTCGTCGCATGTTTTCCTCCATTGGGACGGGCGACTCCCATTCCGAGCCGCATGCCAGCGCTCCCTAGAGGGGAAGAGCCGGATCGTGAGTCAATTTGACGCGATCGAGCGCGTCAGAATGACGCGGGGGGGCGTCGTCCGCGCGGAGATCGTCATTCGAACAGCTCGAGCTCCCGCTCCGGATCGCGGCGGCTGCGGCGCATCCGCACACGGAGGATGTCCGACGGGCTGAGAAAACCGACCACCTTGCGCGAGGTCGCGTCGTCGATCACGGGGCAGCGATCCACGCCGTGCACTTCCATCTGCTCCACCGTATCGATGACGGTATCCGACGCCGTCGCGACGAGCTTCGGCTCCTCGGCCACCTCGCGCACGAGCCGCGGCGCCCCCTCCTCGGTGAGGCCGCGCGCCAGGGTCTCGCGGCTGAGGACACCGATGAGGCTCCCGTCGTCGTCCACGACCGGATAGACGCGGTGCGATGCCGGGAGTCCCGCACGACTGGCATCGCCGAGGGTCATCGAGCCGGGGATCGTCATCGGCCCGCGCGTCATCGCATCGCCGATCCGGACGCGCGAGAGCGGGTCGCCGGAGTCGTGCGACTCGACATATCCCTCATCGAGCATCTGCTGCTCGACGATGCTGAACTTCGAGATGCGGCGCGAGATGCCGATCGACAGGGTGACGCCGAGCATGAGCGGCAGCACCAGGTCGTAGTCGCGCGTCAGCTCGATCACGATGATGATCGCGGCCATCGGGCTCCGCAGCAGGCCCGCGAAGAACGAGCCCATGCCGAGGATCGCGTACGCCTTCGGATCGATCCGTGCGCCTGGAAACATCGCCTGCAGCGAATGGCCGGTACACGCGCCGAGCGCCGTTCCGATGAAGAGCGATGGCGCGAAGCTCCCGCCGAGGACGCCGCCGCTGATCGCGATGACGTACGCGATCGTCTTCAGGCCGAAGGCGATACCGGTGTCCTCGATCGTCCCTCCGCCGTGGAGCCAGAAGGAGATCGAGTTGTAGCCGACGCCGAGGATCGACGGCGCGATGAGACCGGCGCCGCCGATGAGCAGCCCCGCCAGCGCCGCACGCCAGACCATGGACGGCATCGCGTTCGCCCACGCGCGTTTCAGACGATGCGTCCACGCAATGGCGAGTCCCGAAACGATTCCGGCGACCACGCCGACCACCGCAAACCCGACCAGCTCACGCCCGTCGTGCCACGTCGAGAGCGGCGCGACCAGCAGAGCGCGTCCGCCGAGGAGAAGGCGCTCCACGACCGCCGCGGCGACGCCGCCGAGGAGGATGCCGGCGAGGAGCCCGCGATCGCCGGTGCCCGCGATCTCCTCGAGCGCGAAGACGACTCCCGTGATCGGCGCGTTGAAAATCGCGGCGATTCCGGCCGCGACGCCGACCGGAATCATGGCGCGGATGACGCGCTCCGGAAGCCGCAGCAGCCGCGCGATGGCAGCCGAAAAGCCGCTCGTAATGACAACGATCGGACCCTCGGGACCGAGGGGAGCGCCGGCGCCGAGCGAGAGCGGCGTCGCGATGAACGTGGCGCTGACGCTGCGCGGTCCGAGGAGCTTCGGGTTGTCCATGAACGCCATGCGCACGCGGGCGAGGTTCGCGCCGACCGCGCGCGGCGCGAATTTGCGAATGCCGATTGCGATGATCGCGAACGCGATGGCCGGCGTCACGATCACGAGCGGGACGCGAATCATCGCCTCACGATCGAGCGCCGCTCCGATCATCGTCTCCCGCGCCCACTCGACGTACTTTTCGAAGACGACCGCCAGGACCCCGCAGAACGCGCCGGTCAGCGTCAGCGTGACAATGAGGAAGCGTCTCGCCAGGAGGCGGATCTGTGAAACGAACGTCTCCAGCGCCGATCGCATCATCGATATCGGTCAAATGGCGTCGAAGTCGCGAATCCGCGTCTTCAGATCGTCGAAGTCGTCTTTGACGTCGTCGTAGAAGCCGTCCTCGACGTCTTCGAGCATCCTCCTGTACCGTCCGGTCAGGCGCTGCAGATTGATCTCGGTTTCGATGAACTCCGCCGCGTAGTCGTACTCATTCGCGAGCTCCTCGGCGGACTCGGTCATCCATGCCGGCTTGTACAACCCCGCACGCACACGTCGGGCGGTTCGGCGGAGCTGAGAGGGCCCGGGAAGATCGCCCAGCCGCTCATCGGGCTCGCGCATCGTGCGATAGCGGGCCTGCAGGGTATCCAGCTTCTGCTTGATGACCCTGACGATGGCGAGCGCCTCTTCTCGCGTCACCTCCGGTTCCGAGGTCAATTCTTCCATGTGGATACTCTACCGCCACACGAAAAACGAGGCGTTCTCAACTGCGGAAATCTCGACCCCGGCGCGAGGGTTCTCCCACCCGCGCCACCCGAGGAACGTTTTCCCTTTCCGTACGTCCAACTCGTGGCGATACAAGCGAATGCCCGAATTCATCGTACGCATCGGCACGCCCGACGGAGACATCGTCGAGCGCCGCGTTCACGCAAATTCTGTCTCCGCGGCCCAGGATGAGCTGCGGCGCCAGGGGATGCACGTCTTCGAGACGAAACGTGGCACGTTCAGTCTCACCGACCTCCTCCCCCGCTCCCGCAGGGTCATCTCGACCGAGCGCTTCCTGACGTTCAACCAGGAGCTGCTCGCGCTGGTGCGCGCCGGCCTGCCGATCATCCAGTCCCTCGACCTCATGCTCGAGCGCCAGAAGAACCTGAGGTTTCGCGAAGTGCTGCTCGACATCCGCGACCAGATCAAGTCGGGCGTCGCCCTCTCCGACGCCTTCGCGTCGTACGGCGACCTCTTTCCGACGATCTATTCGACCTCGCTCCGCGCGGGCGAGCGATCGGGCGACCTCGAAGGGGTCCTCCGCCGCTTCCTCCGCTACCAGAAGATCATCGTCAACCTGCGGAAGAAGGTGGTCGGGGCGCTGGTCTACCCGGCGGTCCTCATCACGCTCTCGGCCGCGATGGTCTTCGTGATGCTGACCTACGTCATCCCCCGCTTCGCCGAGTTCTACACCGGCTTCGGCGCGGAGCTCCCGCTCTTCACGCGCGTAATGATCGCGTTCGCGACGGGGCTCCGCCAGAACCTGCTCTTCGTCGTCATCGGGGTGATTCTGGCCGTCTTTCTCTTCCGGCGATGGGTCAGGACGAGCGGCCGCGTGACCTGGGACCGCTGGAAGCTGAAGATCCCGCTCGCGGGCGGTATCCTGCACCGCTTCGCGATCATGCAGTTCACACAATCTCTCGGGACGCTGCTCTCCGGCGGGACGCCGATGGTTCCGGCCATCGAGATCGGCTCGCAGTCGGTGACGAATCAGGAAGTCTCGCTGAAGATCTTCGCGATCGTGCAGAACGTGCGCGAAGGGGAACCTCTGTGGCGCTCGCTCGAGTCGACCGGAGTCGTCTCGGATCTCGCGGTCGAGATGATCAAGGTCGGCGAGTCGACGGGCGCATTGACGGAAATGCTCTCCAATGTCAGCGAGTTCTACGATGAGGAAATCGAGGCGCGCCTCGCCCGGATGGTCGCCGCCATCGAGCCCATCATTCTCGTTTTCATGGGCGGCGTGATCGCCGTCCTGCTCTACGCTTTCTATCTCCCGTTGTTCCAGCTCTCGAGCGTCGCAGGGCAATGACATTCAGAGGGCATATCTAACTTATGGCTACCGACCACCGATCCCTCTACAAAACGACCGACCCGACGGGTGAGGCGGCGCGCGCGAAGCGTGTAGCCGAGGAGTACGGCTTCCCGTACGTCGACCTGGAGCACTTCCAGGTCGATCACGCGCTCTTCCGCGACATCCCGCTCGACCTGATGATCCGCTACCAGTTCCTTCCGGAGCGGCGCGAGAACGGTCACATCGCCGTGGTCGTCGGCGATCCGACGGACGTCCTCAAGCTCGACGAGCTGGAGCTGCTCCTCGGCGCCCCGCTGAACGTCAAGGTGGCGTCGCCGGCGGCGATCCGCGACAAGCTGGAGAAGTCGGAGTCGACCCAGCGCGTCCTCGACGAGGCGACCGAAGGCTTCCGCATGCAGCTCGTCGCCGACACCGAAGAAGGCGAAGAGACGCTCACGATCGACTCGATCACGAACCAGGAAGCGTCGCCGATCATCAAGCTGGTCGACTCGATCGTCTTCAACGCCATCCAGCGCCGCGCCTCGGACATTCACATCGAAACGCGCGACAACGAGGTGGTGGTCAAGTACCGCATCGACGGCGTGCTCTACGAGGCGCTCGATCCGATCGACAAGCGCCACCACTCGACCATCATCTCGCGCATCAAGGTCATGTCGGAGCTCGACATCGCCGAGAAGCGCGTCCCGCAGGACGGACGTTTCAAGCTCAAGCTCACCGGCCGCGCCATCGACTTCCGTGTCTCGATCGTCCCGACCGTGCACGGCGAGGACTGCGTCATCCGTATTCTCGACAAGGAGTCGATGAATAAGGAGTTCAAGAACCTCCGACTCGACGTCCTCGGCTTCGACGAAGGGATGCTCGTTCCTTTCCGCAAGTTCATCAAAGAGCCGTACGGGATGGTGCTCGTCACCGGCCCCACCGGCTCGGGCAAGACGACGACGCTCTACGCGGCGCTCTCGGAGATCCAGTCGCCCGACGACAAGATCATCACCATCGAGGACCCGGTCGAATACCAGCTCCGCGGGATCACGCAGATCCCGGTCAACGAGAAAAAGGGACTCACGTTCGCGCGCGGCCTCCGCGCGATCCTTCGTCACGACCCCGACAAGATCATGGTCGGCGAGATCCGTGACGAGGAGACGGCGGCGATCGCCGTGCAGTCGGCGCTCACGGGCCACCTCGTCTTCACGACGGTGCACGCGAACAACGTGGTCGACGTTCTCGGCCGCTTCCTCAACATGAAGGTCGACCTCTACAACTTCGTCTCGGCGCTCAACTGCGTGCTGGCGCAGCGGCTGGTCCGCCGCATCTGCCCGGAGTGCAAGTTCGAGACGACGTACCCCGATTCGTTCCTGGCGGAGTCGGGGCTCGATGCGCGCGACTACCGTGGCAAGACGTTCTACGAGGGGAAGGGCTGCCTCGAGTGCAACGGCACCGGCTTCCACGGCCGCGCCGCAATCTCCGAATTGCTCGACCTTTCGGATCGTATTCGTACGATGATTCTCGACCGGCGCCCGGCGTCGGAGATCAAGAAAGCGGCGAAGGACGAAGGAATGATGTTCCTTCGCGAATCGGCGCTCCATAAAGTCATGGAAGGGACGACGACCTTGCGCGAGATCAACAAGGTCACGTTCGTGGAGTAAGGATTGGCGCGCAGTTTTCCAGCGGACGTCATCGTCCTCGACAATGAATCGCTCCTGCACGCGCGTTTCGCGCGCGGCAAGCATGCGCCGCGGATCGTGCAGGCGAAGAGCTATCGGATCGCCGACGACACGTTCTCCTCGTCCGTCGTCACGCCGGAGCTGGTGAACGAGGCGGCGTTCGCCGAGACGCTGCGGCGCCTCAAGCTGGAGACGGGACGCTGGGACAAAGGGTCGCTGCTCCTCCCCGACTCCTGGTTCCGCATGAACCTGATCGAGCTGCCGTCGTTCAACGAGCGCGCGTCGGACGCGTCGGACATCGTCCGCTGGAGTCTGCGGCGGACCCTCCCCATCGCGCCGGAAGAGCTGCGCGTCACGTATGAAGTGATGCAGCGGACGCCGTCCGCGGTGAAGCTGCTCGTCGTCAGCGCGCTCGAGAAGACGCTGGCGAAACTCGAGGCGGCGTTCACCAGCGCCGGGATCTCGCTCGTGATGATCGAGCCGGTCGGCCTCAATCTCTGGAACAGCATCGCGGTGCGCGAGACCCATAGTACGAACAGTGCCACCGGCGACCGCCTCTTCGTCTATGTGCGGGAGCGGGAGTTCACGACGGCGGTCTTCAAGGGAGCGCAGCCGACGTTCCTCCGCTCGCGCAATCTGTCGGGCGAGCGGTCGCTGCAGCAGGAGATCCGCCTCTCGGCGAGCTATCTCCGCGACTCGCTCCGCACCGCCTCGTTCACGCAGTGCTACATCGCAGGAATCGATCGCGGCGACGTCGCCGCGGCGATATCGACCGAATTCGGCTCGCCCGTGACGACCGTCGCTCTCCGTGACTTCGTGGAGCAGACGCCCGACCTTGGCGGGTACGACGCCGAGCTGATGGCGGCCGCAGGAGTGTTCACCGGTTGAAGCCTCTTCACCTCAATCTCGCCAAGCAGCCGTACCGCGACTACCGCCCCGTCTATGCGGTGGTGGTGGTCATGTCGCTGCTGATCGCCGTGCTGATGCTGAACAACATCGACACGTACTACCGCTACAAGACCGAGACGAAGACGACGCGCGCCACGATCGCGACGCTGGAGACGCAGGCGGAGCAGGAGAGGGCGCGCGCGACGGTCGCCGACAACCAGCTCCGCTCGTTCGATCTCACCGCGCTCGGGAACGAAACGCATTTCATCAACACACAGCTCGCGGAGCGCGCTTTCTCGTGGAGCGAACTGCTCGACCGGCTCGAGGACGTGCTCCCCCGCGACGTCCGAATCACGAACATCGCGCCGGCTTTTCAGCCCAACGGGCTCGTACATCTCGAAATGACGTTCGACGCGAAGACGCCGAACGGCATGCTGACGGTGATCACGAACCTGCAGAAGAACAAGCAGTTCGTCAATCCGTTCCCGCACAACGAGACGCAGTCGGACAAGGGCGCCTTTATGTTCACGGTGGGCGTCGACTTCAAGCCGACGGTGGCGCGGCCCATGGAGAAGCACTAGATGTGGCGTGAGAAACGGATTCTGCTCACGATCCTCGGCGTGCTTCTCGCCGCCAATACGGTTTTCTTCTTCACGTACCGCCTGCAGTACGAGCAGCGGCTGAAGGACCTCGATGACCGTCGCGAACAGGCCGAGTCAAGGCTGAACGCGCAGCACGCGAACCGGCTTCAGGCCGAGCGGCGGCTCGTGGCGTACCGCAACATCTCGCGCGACGTTCAGGACATTTACACGCGGCAGTGGGCCACCGAAAACGAACGGCTCACGGCGCTCATCGCCGAGATCAAACGCCTCGCGGTCGCGAGCGAGCTGGTGCCGAAGTCGATCGGCTACGAGCGCGTTCAGCAGACCAGTTCCCGCGTGCGTACGGCGGCCGAAACGGTGACCATCACGTTCGGGGTCCAGGGGAATTACCAGCAGGTGCGGCGTCTGATCAACCTGTTCGAGCTGTCGCGGCAATTCATCATCATCGACCAGATCTCTCTCTCGTCGGCGCAGGATCAGCTCCTGTCGCTGAATCTGCGGCTCAAAACTATCTTCCGCGACATCGCGCCGGTCGCGACGAAACGGATGTAATGGACTGGATGAACTGGAAGACCTGGACAACGGTGGCGCTCGTCCTGATCGCGGTGGCGGCCATTTACGTATTCGCGGCCGATCGGCGGACGCCTGACGAGCCGGTAACGGCTGCCAAGCCGGCGGGAACGCGCGCGGCCGTCACGCCGCAGACCAACCCTTCCGGCGCGATCGCCGGCGTCGAGCCGTTACACAAGGACCTGCTCGAGCCGCAGCCGGGACGCTACAAGAGCGAGCGCAATCTGTTCGACTTCGTCGCGCCTCCTCCCCCGCCGCCGCCTCCCGCCCCGGCCCCCCCGCCGGACCGCGATAAAGACGGCGTCCCCGACTTCAAAGACAACTGCCCGGACGTCTACAACCCGGACCAGGCGGACCTCGATCACAACGGCATCGGCGACAAGTGCCAGCAGACGCCCGTGATCATCCCGCCGCCGCCGCCCCCTCCGGCACCCGTGCCGCCGGCGTTCGACTACAAGTACGCCGGCACGTTCGGGACGCCGAAGAATCCGATCGCGACGTTCACGCGGAACGGCGAGATCGTGAACGCCCGTGTCGGCGATACGATCGACAACAAGTTCATCCTGCGCAGCATCGGGATCGAATCGGTCGAGATCGGTTTCGTCGGCTTCCCCCCGACAGAACACAAGACGATCGGGATGGGGCAATGAACGGTGACGTTTCCGCGATCAGCGCGTCACAACCTGTGAGCAGATCATCGAGAAAGACAAACGAATGAATCGAATGAAACAACTGGCCGCGGCGCTTCTCATCGCCTTGCCGCTCTTCTCGTGCGTCAGCTACAAGGCGTACCAGCTGGGGCAGAACGCCGAAATCACGAAGGACTGGGATTCGGCCGTGACGCAGTACGAAAAGGCACTCGAGGTCGACCCGCAGAACATGAAGTACACGATCGCGCTGAAGCGGGCGAAGCTCGAGGCATCGCGGGTCCACTTCCAGAAGGGAAAGACGCTCAAGGGCGCCGCCGACTCGGCCAATGGCAACGAACGGATCCGCCTCGCGACGCTCGCCGCCACGGAGTTCGAGCTCACCGTGAAGCTCGACACGACGAATCAGTACGCCGCCGTGGAGCTCGGGAAGGCCATCCGCGAAATCCAGGATACCCAGGCGGCGATGTCGGGCGACAAGGTCTCGATCGAGGAGATGAAAAAGCGGGCGCAGATCACGAAGGTCCAGCCGCCGCAGCTCAATCCCGCCTCGAACGAGCCGATCTCGCTCAGCTTCCCGCATGAGACGCCGGTCAAGGACATCTACCGCGCGCTCGGCAACGCATTCGGCATCAACATCCTGTTCGATCAGGCGGTCAAGGATGACCGCATCGCGATCGAGCTGAAGGACGTCACCGCGCAGCAGGCGCTCGAGCGCGTCATGCAGGCGGCGAATCACTTCTACAAGGTGCTCGACGAGCACACCATCATCGTCGTCCCGGACAACCCGCAGGCGCGCCGCGACTACGAGGACCTCGTCATCCAGACGTTCTATCTGTCGAACGGCGACGCCGAGCAGGTGACCAACGTCGTGCGTACGATGATCGAAGCGCGCAACGTCTTCCCGCTCAAGGCGCTCAACGCCATCACCATCCGCGACACGGCCGACAAGGTCCGCATCGCCCAGAAGATCATCGAGGCGAACGACAAGGCGAAGGCGGAAGTCGTCGTCGACGTCGAGCTGCTGCAGATGGATCTCACGAAGACGCGCGACATCGGGTTCGCGATCGCGGGAGCTTCGGGAACGATCGTCACTTCAGTGCCGACCGGTAAGGACGCGAACGGCAATCCGACGTTCTCCCCGATTACCGGCGCCGGCGACAAGAACGTCGCGGCAACGCTCGATCAGCTACGAAACCTCACGAGCGGATCGTTCAGCTTCGCGATCCCGCAGCCCACGTACGGCCTGCTCAAGTCCGTCGGAAACGCGGAGCTGCTGGCCAATCCGGAACTGCGCATCTCCGAGGGCGAGAAGGCGTCCCTTCACATCGGCCAGCGCATCCCCGTGCCGGTGTCGACGTTCACCAGCGCCACGGTCGGAACCACGACCGGAGGCACGTACGCACCGGTCACGTCGTATCAGTATCAGGACGTCGGCATCAAGGTCGCGATCGAGCCGCGCGTGCACCACAACAGCGAGGTGACGCTCAAGCTCACGGTCGAAGTGTCGAACCTCGGCACCCCGGTGAGTGCGCCGGGGCAACCCGATCAGCCCACGTTCGCCACACGCACGATCGAGTCGACGATCCGCCTCAAGGATGGTGAGACGAACTTCCTCGCCGGCCTCATTCAGGACTCGACTCAGTACAACGACAAGAAAACGCCGTTCCTCGGCGACATCCCGATCCTCGGACGTTTCTTCACCGAGTCGAGCTCGTCGAAAACCCGCACCGACCTCGTGCTGACCATGACGCCGCACATCGTGCGGATGCCGGACATCACCGAGGACGACGTGGCGCCGATGTGGGTCGGGACGCAGAACAACCTGACGTTCCGCGGCGTCTCGCCGCGCATCGAGTCGCAGTCGAACGGCGATCCGTTCGTGCAACAGCGCCCGCCCGCGGTCATCGCGCCGGACGGCGAGCCTCCCGTGAACATGGACGGCCGCGCAGTCGCGCCTCCGGCCGGTCCGATCGGCGGCAACGCGCCGGCGAATCCGTTCCAGCAGAATCAGAACAATCCGCCGAACACCGCGACGCCACCGAATCCGAATCCGAATCCGCCGCAGGCGAGCGTCGACGTCAAACCGGGAGCGCAAATCGCCCCGCAAATTGCATCGATGGCCAGCACCGACTCGATTGCCGCCGCGCAGCCCGACCTCGGGTCGCTTCGGATCGCCCCGCGCCTCGGCGCCGAGCCGGTGACGCTCAAGATCAAGGGCGGCGAGCAGAAGGTGTGGAACATCGTCGGGATGGATCTCGAGGGGCTCAGCACCGACTCCCTCGTGCTGCACTACGACCGCAACGCCGTCGACGTGAACGAAGTCGTGTTCGGCGACGCGCTGTCGTTCGATCCGAAGACGCCGCCCGTCGCCACGATCAACCGCGACACCGGCACGCTCAAGATCACGTCATCCGACGGCAAGCCGCTGCAATTCGTCAGCGGAGGCACTGTCGTCGGCCTGAAAGTCCGCGGCGGAAAGTCGGGCGAGACGCTGCTCGTCATCGAGCCACCCGAGCTCCGGAACACGGCCGGAACCAACGTGATGACCGCGGTGACCGGAGGCCGCGCACAGGTCAACTGATGATGAAGCGCCACTCTCTTCAGAAGGGCTTCACGATCGCGGAGCTGATCACCGTCTGCTTCATCATCACCATCCTTTCGGCGATGGCGATGCCGGTGGCGCGCTTCAGCCTGCGGCGACAGAAGGAGCTCGACCTGAAGGACCGGCTGCGCAGGATCACGAATGCGATCGACAACTACCACGACCTCGCGGTCCTCAATCAGCTGAAGGTGCAGGAGTCGCTCGGGCAGGGCAAGTATCCGAAAGAGCTCGACGATCTCGTCAAAGGGGCCGAGAAGGTGGACGGTACGAAGGTGAAGTTCCTTCGTGAGCGCGATCTGATCGACCCGATGACCGGCAAGAAGGAATGGGACACGCTCTCCACGAGCGACGATCCCGACGCTTCGTCCAGCAACGGCGACAACATCTACGAAGTCCACTCGAAGTCGCACGCGCTCGCGCTCGACGGCAAGACTCACTACAACGAATGGTGAACCGAAGGATGAAGCGAAATCAGAAACGGCAGAAGGGCTTCACCCTCATCGAGCTCATCGTGGTGGTGACGATCATCGGGATTCTCGCGGGGATCGCGGTCGTGAACGTGAAGAACGCGCAGCGCAAGGCGCAGGAGGCGGCGCTCCGCGATGACCTGCACGAGCTGCGCAAAGCGATCGACGACTTCTACGCCGACAAGCAGCGGTACCCCGCCGATCTCCAGGAGCTCGTTCCGAGCTATCTCCGCAAGATCCCGAACGATCCCATCACGAAGCAGCCGGACTGGGAGACCGTCCAGGACCAGCCCGCCGACCCCGATCAGGCGGCGGACACGAATCCCGACAACGCCACGAAGGGGCCGGGAATCATCGACGTGAAGAGCAAGGCGCCGGGGAAGACACTCGACAATGTCGCCTACTCGGACCTCTGATAACGAGCGCGGGTTCACCCTCGCCGGCCTGATCGTGATTCTCACGATCATCATGATCTTCGTCACCTACACGGTGACGCGGCAGTGGTCGGCGATCATGCAGCGCGACCGCGAGCGGCAGACGATCTTCGTCATGAAGCAGTACGCCCGCGCGATCAACGACTACTCGAAGACGAAGGGGAGCGTTCCGGTGAAGCTCGACCAGATCAAGGAGGCTCGCCTGCCGCGCTACATCCGCGGCCCGAAAGGCGAGTACATCGATCCGCTCACCGGGAAAGTCGACTGGATCCTCGTGCCCGCGGGCGCCGAAACGAAAACCCTCGACCCCAAAACCGGAAAGCAGACGACGAGCTTCAACGCCGCCGCCTCGCCGAAGGATTACGTCGGCCCGTTCGTCGGCGTCCGTCCGCCCGTGACCGGTAAGGCGTACATGAGCCTCAACGGCGCCGACACGTACGAGACGTGGGTCTACACCGTCCAGGACCTGCAGAACGAGATCGCTCTGAAGGCGAATCAACCGCAGAACGCACCGGGGCCGAACCTCAACCCGACGAAGTGAGGTTGTCGTACACTCACCGGCCGCAATGCCGAGTCCAACACCGACGCAGCGCATCGTTCTCCCCTCGGGACTGACCGTTCTCATCGAGACGCTCCCGTACGTCCGCTCCGTCGCTCTCGGCTATTCGCTGCGCAGCGGCTCGGCCGTCGAATCGGTCGAGCACAGCGGCGCGTCGCACTTCCTCGAGCATCTGGTCTTCAAGGGGACGGAGAAGCGCAACACCGCTGAGATCGCGAAGGCGATCGACATCCTCGGCGGCGACGTCGACGCCTTCACCGGGAAGGAGTACACGTCGTTCTACGCGCACGTGCTCGACGAACAGGTCGAGCTCGCGATCGACCTCCTCACCGACATCGTCGTCGCGCCGCGCTTCACCGACGACGACATCGAGTCGGAGCGGTCGGTCATTCTCGAAGAGATCAAGATGGTCGAGGACACGCCCGACGACCTCGTGCACGAGATCTTCGTCGAGAAGTTCTGGCCCGATCATCCCCTCGGGCGGCCCATCCTCGGCTCCGAAGACACCGTCAACGCGCTGCAGCGCCATCAGATCGCCGATCACTACCGCGAGACGTTCCACCCCGCCAACGTCATCTTCTGCGCTTCGGGCAATGTTCGTCCCGAGCAGATCGTGCCGTTCCTCGAGAAGACCTTCCCGCCGGTCTCCGCGCCACCGATCCGGCGAGAGTGGACCGCCCCGACGCCGACGCAGCACGTGATCCTGCGCGAGAAACGCGAGCTGGAGCAGGTGCACCTCTGCCTCGGCTCGCGCGGCGTACCGCAGCAGGTCGACGAGCGTTATTCCGCAGCGATCTTCAACACGATCCTCGGCGGCGCCATGTCGTCACGCCTCTTCCAGCGCATTCGCGAGAAGGAAGGCCTCGTCTACACGATCATGTCGTACCACAACGGCTACCTGCACGGCGGCTACGAGGCGGTCTACGCGGCCTGCGCACCGAAGAACCTGAAACGCGTCCTCAGCATCACGCTCGAGGAGATGCGAAACCTCCGCAACGACAACGCGACGGCCGACGAGCTGTCGGCCGCGAAGCTGCACCTGAAGGGCTCGATCCTCCTCTCCCTCGAATCGACCGTGAGCCGCATGTCGGGGATCATGCGCCAGGAGTACTACTTCGGCCGCCAGTTCACACCCGACGAGATCATCGCCCACATCGACGCCGTCACACTCGAGGACCTCGAGCGCGTCGCCGCCACCATCGTCGATCCCAACACCCTCTCCCTCACCCTCCTGGGCAATCTGAAGAGTCCAGGCATCACCGCCGACCTTCTCCGCGAAGCGGTCGCGTAACTCGGTGGAGCTACCGGCCCCCGAGAGCAGCTACCGGGGAACGGTGTGGCCGAACTTTTCGGAGAAGGCCTTCAACCGCCGTTCCTCGGGACCGCGATAGCGGAGTGCGTCGACGTCGACGCGAACGGGGGCCTCGGTCGAGACAGTCGCGAGGCGTTTCGAGAGGCCGGCCATCGCCACGTCGCGCTCGAGATTCGCGCGGACGGCGTTGTGCTTCATCGACGGCACGTTCTGGTAGATGCCTTCGAGCGATCCGTAGCGGCGCAATAGATCGGCGGCGGTCTTCGGGCCGATGCCTTTGACGCCCGGGATGTTGTCGACGGCGTCGCCGGCGAGTCCAAGGAAGTCGGTCATCTGATCGGGACGCACGCCGAACTTCGCCTCGACCGCTGCGGCGTCGAAACGGAGTCCGCGGCCGGGGTCGTAGACCGTGACGCGGTCCGAAACGAGCTGCGTCATGTCCTTGTCGGTCGTGACGATGACGTGGTGCGCCTTGGCGCGCGTCTGGTCGATGACGGTCGCGATCAGGTCGTCCGCCTCGTACTGCTCGTCGATGAACGTCAGGATGCCGAGCGCCTCCATCATCTCGACGCAGGGATCGACCTGCGCGTCGAGCTCCGGCGGCGACGCGTCGCGCTGCGCCTTGTACGGCGCGTAGTCCCGGTTCCGAAAGCTCTCGTTGAAGTGCCGGTCGAACGCGATGCCGATGTGCGTCGGCTTCTCATCCGTCATGTACTTCGCGAAGAACGAGCCGAAGCCGTACACCGCGTTCGCCGGCTTCCCCTCCCGGTCGACGATCGTCTTCGGGAGGGAGAAGAACGCGCGAAAGAGGAACGGACTCGCGTCGATGAGGTGGATGGTCACCAAAACGCGCCGATTCTTCACCCGAATGCGTCGCGGAACAACAAGAATGCGGTCCCGGACCTCGTATCGAGGTCGCGTGACATCCGAAGATGTCGCTGGACCGCCTGAATGCGGTCGCGGGCCTCGTATTTGAGGTCCCGGACCTCAATTTCGAGTTCCTGAACCTCGTATTGGTGTCGCGTGACATCCGAGGATGTCGCCGGACCGCGTGAACGCGGTCGCAGACCTCGTAACGAGGTCGCGTGACATCCGAAGATGTCACCGGCCCGCGTGAATGCGGTCCCGAGCCTCGTTTTGAGGTCGTGGACCTTAATTTTGCGCTCCCGAACCTCGTAACGAGGTTCCGTGACATCCGAAGAAGTCGCGCGGCCTCGTGGATCAGCAGGCCGGCCGGTTCTTCATCCGAATGCCGAGGAAGATCAGCGCGATGGCGGCGCCGGTGAAGAGTCCCATCGTCAGATCACCGAAATTCGTCCAGAAAGGGACGGCGGCGTGGCGGCGCATGACCCAGCTCGCGATATTGCCGAACGCGAGGCTGAACATACCGAGGCTGACGAGAGTCTGCGAGTTTCTGATGCGATTCATGAGGTCTCCTAGTCCCTGAGCCGGTACCAGAGCATGATCGACTGCTTCACGACGGCCATCACGAGGCCGATCGAGAGCAGCTCCCAGTTCCAGACGTGGTCGTGAAAGTAGTGCCACGCGAAGAGCGCCATGGCGAGCGTTCCGGCGATTACGCCGGCGATGCTGGTGGAGCGGAGTCGGTGAATCAGGAAACGCTCGTCGAACATTGGTTCTCGCTCTCTAGTCGAAGAAGTCGTCCCGCGGGCGGGCGTAAGCCGGCGCCGGCTTCTCCAGCTCGAAAATGTCGTCTGTCGATGTCCGGAAGATCCGCGCGAAGAGGAGGGCGAGCGGAAGCGAGGGGACATACCGCTGCCGCTCGATCGAATTGATGCTCTGCCGCGACACTCCAACCGCCTCGGCCAGCTCCTGTTGCGTCCAGCCTTGCCTCTCGCGCAGCTCCTTGACTCGATTCAGGACGTTCAATGTAAAGCCGACTTTACACGTGTGCTGAACTATGTGTCAAGTCGGCTTTACATGCCTGCTGCAATCCGGTCTGCGAGGGCGGCGAGCGCCTGGCTCGTACCGGTTGCGACAGCGGCGCTATCGAGCGACGGGATGTCAATACCGATCCGTTCGTGATGCTCGGTCCCGGCCAAAGTCCAATGGGCATCGAGGGTTACGCGCTTCTCCGGCCCGGCGGAGAGCTCCTCGAACGCGACGTCGATTCCGCGGGGCGCCGCGGCCGGACGGCTCTCACCCGGCAGCACCACCATCCCCTCCGGGAGCCGGCTGGCGAGGTCGAAGGCGAGAGTATGGAGGACGAGCGGCTGCAGATTGGCCGGCCAGAGGTCGTTGCTGCGGACATCCAGCTGCTGGTTGGCCTTCCGGACGACGATCTCGAGTCGGTCGAGTCCCGGCGGCAACTCCACCGTGTCGATCGCGACCGGAGTACCCCGTTTCCCGACCACCGCCGCCGGCGCGATCGGATCGAGCGCGTAGATCGTGCTCTTACTCTTCGAGAAGAAGGAGCAGCCGCTCGCGAAGAGCAGCGCACATGCGAGGAGCCGTTTCATTTCCCCTTCCCCCTCCCCTTCAGCAGCGCGTCGGGGTTCTGCTGGAGGTAGTCGGCGAGCCCGCGCACTGATTCGGAGGCGCGCGTGAGCTCTTTCACGAGGTTGCCGAGGTCGTAGTCCTGTCGCGGAGCGCTGGAGAGCATCTGCTGCGCGCGGGCGGCGGCGTCCTGCGCCGAGGCGGCGGCGTTGCGGAGGCTCTCGACGATCGGCCCGACATTCTCGCGCGCCGTCCCCGCAACCTTCTCGACGTCGGCCATCGAGCGGTTCAGCCGCTGCAGGCTTTCCGACAGCGCCGGGTCGTGCACCAGCTTGTCGACTTGCGCCGTCGTGCTGCGGAGGTTTCCCGCGATCTCTTCGATCGGCAGCTTCTGGATCCGCGCCGCGATGCCGTTGAGCGACGCGAGCGCCGAATCGATGCCGCTGCTCGCTGTCGCCGCCGGGATGATCGGCGGATCGACGCTCGTCACCAGCCGTCCCGTCCCCGGCGCCGCCACGAAGTCGAGCGACACGCCGCTGGCGCCCGGGAGCACGAGACTCGTGTTCAACGTCGCGCGCAACCCCTTCTGCACCAACTTCGCGAGTGCGTCGTTCATCTGCGCGCGGAGCTGCTCGCGCGACGTCGCGTTCTTGACGTCGAGCTGCAGCAGACTCGGGTCGATCTCGATGGCGACCGGCGTCTCGAGCGACGCGTTCTGCGGCACGTAGCGGAGCCGCACGTCGCGCACGTGCCCGACCTGCACGCCTTTCATGAACACGGGTGTCCCGGACGTGAGCCCGTGAACAGGTCCAGAGAAGTACGTCACGTACGTCAGATGCTGTCCATCCGCCGCTGCGATTGCCGCTGCCTGCGAATCGAACAGCGTGAAGTGCGTTCCCTCCGGAACGGGCGGCCCCGGCAGCACCTCGGGTGTGTAGAACGCGACCGGCGGGAGGAGGACCGACTGCAGGCCGCCGCTCGCCATCGCCACTCCCGAGCCGCCGAGTGAGAACGATAGCCCGGCCGAACGCCAGAAGCGCGTGCCCTGGCGAACGCTGTCGGCGAAGCGTTTCGTGACGAACACGTGGACGTAGGTCACGCCGCGCTGCGCGTCGTACTCGGCGCCGAGGATGCTGCCGACGTGCATGCCGTTGTACTGGACAGGCGAACCGACCGAGATGGCGCCGACGCCGCGTCCCTCGAGGATGAAGGTCTTGCCGTCTTCCGGCGGCGAGAGCACCGGTTCGTACTCCTGTCCGACGAAGTCGCGCGTCGCCTCCCCTTCTCCGGGCGCCACGCCAACGTACGTGCCGGAAAGCAGTCCGCCGAGGCCGCCGCCTTCAAGTCCCGGCTCGACGATCCAGAAGTGCGTTCCCTTGTTGAGCGCGTGACTCATCGATGCATCGATCGAGATGCGCACCACGACCTGGCGCAGGTTCTTGTCGATCGTGATCTTCTGGACGCTGCCGACCTTCGCGCCGCGGAAGCGCACCGGGCTGTAGCGGTCGAGGCCGCGCGCGTCCGCGAAACGGACGGTGATGTCGCCGCCCCCGAAGAGGCCATACCGGACGATGAGGAATCCGGCGAAAAAGATCGCGATGGCGGGAACGATCCAGAGCCACGGCGACCACCTGGCGAGATGCACCTTCGCTTCCGGCGTTTCTCTCCGTTCCACGCGCGGCGTGTCGCTCATCGCACCTCTCCTGCCTTCCACATCAGCCGCGGCTCGAACACGCGGACGGCGAAGATGGCGAGCGCGATCACGGCGAAGAGTGGCGTCGCCCCCGGGCCGGCGACGATGTCGTCGATGCCCTGATAGTCGATGATCGGCGCCGCGATGGCGGCGACGAACGGGATGACCATCGGCCACCGTACAAGGCGATGCAGGATGCGATAGACGCGCGTCCGGACGACGAGACCGCTCTTCTGGGGCCACCGGACGCGAAGTAGCAGCCACGCCATGCCGAGGATCTCGACCGCCGGGATCGCGACGCCGGCAACGAGCACGATGACGCCGAGCTCCCAGTAACCGCGATCGGCGAGAAGCTGGACGGTGCCGAGGACCGTGTGCTCGATGATCCCGGTCAGGTTCTGGTTGATCATGACGGAGGCGTCGTACGCCGGAAGGCAGAGCGGGATCGCGGCGGCGATGGCGGCGATCGCCGGCGCGAATCGCGGCGTGATGTCGTGATCGAGCGTCGCGCCGCAGCGCGGACATTCATCGCCGGGTGCGCGCGTCGTGAGCGTCAACTCGCAGAAGTCGCAGGAAGCGAACTCGTCGTCCGGCGGCGTCTCGCGATCGGAGAGGATCGCGTTCCAGACAGCGCGGCGGTCGAGCGCCCGCTCGCCGACGAACGAGAGGACGGCGACCGCCAGGTAACACCACGCGCCAACGTCCACCTCGATCTTTGCGGACACGGAAGCGCGGTAATACGCGATCAGCCCCGCGATGCAGACGACGTCGGTCATGCTCCACATCCGCAGCTCTTCGCTCCACCGGAACCAGCGGCCGGGCTGCGGAATGGGCCATCCGAAGCGGACGGAGCCGAGCACGACGATCTGCAGCAGCGCGCGGACGGCGGGAAAGAGGAAGGCGAAGAAGAGGAAGCCGAAAGCGAACGGAAACCACACCTCGCTGTAGATGACCGGGACGCTCGACACCAGCCGGCTCGTTGCGAACACGAGCTCCTTGACCGTCGAGGCGAACAGCGGCAGGAAGAACGCGGGCGGTAGCAGGAGGAAGACGGCCACCGCGCATGCGAAGCTGACGTCGACGCCGCCGCGAACGCGGGCGAGCAGGCGGTCGCAGCGATGGCATTCTGCCGTGGAGCCGGGCGGCAGCTCCGGGATGACTTGCAGACTCCCGCAATCGGCACAGGTGATCGTCATCGACACCGGATTCTGCCGTGTGCAAACTCAGTGCTTGATGTCGATATCCGACCCGTCAGCGAGCGGGACTATGTGGATTTCGTGCATCGTCAGCAGCGTTTTTGCCCCCGAATCGCCCTGTAGCGCGAGCAGGGCGTCGCGGTAGGTCACGCTGAAAAGCGCAGGCACGCCGACGGTGCCGTCGTAGCCGCTCGCGGCGATCGGCGCGTGCGAATCGATGAGCTTCCGCAGGTGCGCGGAGTTGACGGCCGGCTGGTCGCAGACGGTCAGGAGCACGTCGCCCTGGCACGCGCGGACCCCGAGGCGGATCGAGGAGGCCATCCCTTCCGCACGCTCTTCGTTTTCGACGATCGTGACATCGAGGCCGTCGAGCGCCTCGCGGATCGCGGCGTCCTGCGGGATGACGACGATCACCGGGGCCACGTCGCGCGCCACGCGGGCCGCACGACGGACGAGCGGCTCGCCGAAGTACGTGAAGAGCTGCTTCGCGCTGCCGAACCGGCGCGAGAAGCCGGCGGCGAGGACGACGGCCGTTACGCCCATACCTGCTCCGGATCGTGAATCGGGTCGTGAATTGGCGCAGGGCGTTCCTGCAGCGCACGGCCGTCCCGGCCGTTCAGCACCGCCTGCACCTCGGCGATGACCGACAGCGCGATCTCTTCCGGCGTGTCGCCGCCGAGGTCGAGACCGATCGGGCTCCGCAGGCGATGCGCGTGCGCGCGTGCTTCGTCGCTGAGATGCGCGACCAGCTCTGCTCCGCGCTGCTTGGGGCCGAGGACGCCGACATACGGAATGGGCGACGGGAGGAGCGTTTCGAGGAGCTCGACATCTTTGAGGAAGTTGTGGGTCATGACGATCGCGGCGTCGAGCGCGGGCTGGAAAGCCCGCGCCACACGGAAACCGAGGCGCTCGGCGAGCGCGACCACCGGCTCGACGTCGCTTCCGTTGCCGAAAACGCCGATCGCGCGCGGAGGACGGATCACTTCCACGAGGAGCTCGCGATCTTCGTAGTACGTGGTCCAGACGACCGGCTCGCGTCCGTTCCACTGAAACGCGGCGATCGCGGGCGGATGCACAGCGTCGAACGGCTCGATCAGCAGCTCCAGCGTGCCGCGGCATCCGAGGCCGCTCCCGAAGACGAGGTCGGCGTCGGTGGTGCTGTCGTACGTGATGAGTCGCGGCCTGAAGTCGAGCATATCGTCGCGCATCCACTCCGTCATTCGCTCGCGAAGGTCGCGCTCGATGCAGCCGCCGCTCACGAGACCGCACGTGGAGCCGCTTTCGGTGATCACCGCGCGAGCGCCGGGGCGGCGGTACGTCGAGCCGGTCGTGCGCAGGAGGGTGACGAGGATGCCGCGCCCGGCATCGCGCACGGTGTCGAGAATGCGATCGATCTCGTGCGTCATAGCAGTTTGTCCAGCGTGATCGGCAGGTCGCGAACGCGCTTGCCGGTCGCGTGGTAGACGGCGTTCGCGATCGCCGGCGCCACGCCGACGATCCCGATCTCGCCGAGGCCCTTCGCGCCGATCGGATTCACGTGCGGGTCCTCCTCCGGCACGAGGATGACTTCGATGTTGCGGACGTCGGCATTCACCGGGACGAGGTACTCGCCGAAGTTGATGTTCGTGAACGAGCCGTTGCGGCGATCGAGGTGCGTCTCTTCGCTGAGCGCCATACCGATGCCCATGACGATGCCGCCGAGGAGCTGACTGTGCGCCGTCTTCTCGTTGAGGATGCGGCCGCCCGCGAACGCGCTCACCATCCGCTGCAGCCGGACGACGCCGAGGTCGGGATCGACGGCAACTTCGGCGAAGTGGCAGCCGAAGGCCTGTGAGGAGTACTTCTCCGCCTCCGGATCGGGTTTCGAGTCGACCTGCACCTCGACCGACGGCAGGTAGTGCGCGTGGAGCAGCGCCGCGTAGTCGGTGACGTCGGCTCCGTTGTTCAGGTCCGCGAGCTTCTTCTTCAGCGCTGTCGCTGCTTCGAAGACGGCCGTCCCGACGCTCGCCGCCGTCATCGAGCCGGCGGAGATCGGCGCCTGCGGCAGGTTCGTGTCGCCGTACTCGAAGCGGACGCGCTCCGCCGGGATGCCGAGCGTCGCGGCCGCGAGCTGCGACATGACGGTCGCCGTCCCCATCCCCATCTCGTGCGAGCCGCAGAAGATGACCGCCGTGCCGTCGGCATTCATTCGAGCGCGGCACGACGTCGGCGACCGATGCGCAGGATAGGTCGCACTCGCCATCCCCTGCCCGATGAGCCACCGTCCGGCGCGCATGGAGCGCAGCTCCGCGTTCCGCTTCGACCAGCCGAAGCGCTCCGACGCCTGCGAGTAACACTCTTTGAGCGCCTTGCTCGACCAAGGCTTGCCGTTCGACGGATCGTGCTCGGCGTAGTTGACGAGCCGGAGCTGCAGCGGATCCATCTTCAGCGCGGCGGCCAGTTCGTCCATCGCCGATTCGAGCGCGAACATGCCGGGGTTCTCGCCGGGCGCGCGCATGTACGTCGGGCTGGAGACATTCAGCTCGACGACGAGGTTCTCCACGCGCAGGTGGGGCGTCGCGTACATCTCGCGCGTCGGCCGGGTGAAGCGCTCGTTGTATTCGCAAACGGCGTTCGACTGGCTGATGCCTTCGTGGATGACCGAGACGAGCTTGCCGTCCTGCGTCGCGCCGAGGGCGACGCGCTGCTCCGTCTCCGGCCGATGGCCGTTCGTGAAGAAGAGCTGTTTGCGCGGCAGCCACAGCTTCACCGGACGCTTCACCTCGTGGCCGGCGATGGCCGCCACAAGGACGTGCGGCCAGCTCGATCCCTTGCTCCCGAACGCGCCGCCGACGAACGGCGACAGGACGTGCACGTTCTCGCGCGGGATGCTGAATGCACGCGCGATCGTCTGCCGCACTGCAAAGATGTTCTGCGACGAGTCGTGCAGCGTGACGTGGTCGCCGTCCCAGATCACGACGATCGAGTGCGCCTCCATCGGGTGGTGGTGCTCGTAGGGCGTCCGGTAGACGTGATCGACTTTGACCGGCGCCGAGGCGAATGCGTCGTCCGCTTCGCCCTTTGCCAGCGGCGGCGCCTGCTGCGACGCCTTGTCCTTCGCCTGGCTGCGCAACGCGTCCATGTCGGTGCGCGCCGGCTGCTCGCTGTACTTCACCTTCACGAGCTCCGCGGCGTGCGTCGCGTGCTCGAGCGTGTCGGCGACGACGACCGCGATCTGCTGGCCGACGTAATGGACGCTGTTGTCGCTGAACGGGATCAGATGCGGCTCGGCGAAATTGCCCAGCGAGCCTGGCTGCTGTTGCTGCGGATTGCCCTGCGCCGGCGGCTGATTGATTTTCGGCGCGTTGAGATGCGAAATCACCGCGATCACCCCCGGCGCCTTCTTCGCCTCGGTCGTATCGATCGCGCTGATCGTGCCGGACGCGATCGTCGCCGGAACGACGACGGCGTGCACGATCCCGGGCACGTTGTATTCAGTCGCGTACTTCGCGGAGCCGGTCACTTTCGCGCGGCCGTCGACGCGGTCGCGTGGCGCCCCCATCATCGGGATGCTCATGCCGCACCTCCCGCGAGATCGCCGAGTGCTCGAACGAGCGTGCGCTTCGCGAGCTCGATCTTGAAGTTGTTCCGGCCGTGGCCGCGAGCACTTTTCATCTCCGCTTCGGCGGCCGCACGGAAGTTGTCGGTCGTCGGCGCTTTTCCGGCCAACGCTGCCTCCGCGAACCGCGCGCGCCATGGCTTCGTACCGACGCCGCCGAGCGCGATGCGTGAGCTGCGAATGACGCCGCTGTTGATGTCGAGTCCGACCGCGGCCGACGCGAGGGCGAAGTCATACTCCGACCGGTCGCGCACCTTCAGATAAGACGAGTGTGCGGCGTGCGCCGCATCCGGCAGGAAGAGCGAGACGATCAACTCGCCGTGCTTCAAGTCGTGTTCGATATGCGGCGTGGCGCCGGGGAGCAGGTGGAAATCGACCGCCTTCACGTGCCGCTCGCCATCCGGTCCGCGCAGCGTCAGCACGCCGTCGAGCGCGGCCACCGGCACCGCGAAATCGGACGCGTGCGTGGCGATGCAGTGCTCGGAGCCGCCGAGGACCGCATGGCGGCGGTTCTCACCTTCCTGCGCCGAGCAACCGCTCCCGGGATCACGGCGGTTGCACGGGACCCAGACGACCTCGCGGAAGTACGGACAACGCGGGCGCTGCATCAGGTTTCCGCCGATCGAAGCCGCGTTCCGCAGCTGCGGCGACGCGCTCGCGAGCAATGCCTGCGAGATCGCCGGGAAGCGCTGTACGACGAGCGGATGCACGGCGACGTCCGACATCCGCGCCAGCGCGCCGATGCGGATTCCACCGTCCACCGCCTCGATCGCCGACATCGGGAGAAGATTGATGTCGACGAGGTGCGAGGGCTTCTCGACCGTCGCCTTCATCAGATCGACGAGGTTGGTCCCGCCGGCGACGAACTTTGCCGACTCGCGCGAGCCCGACTTGATCGCCTCGGGGACTGTCGACACGCGAGCGTAATCAAACGGGTGCATTGGCGCCTCCGTTTTTGTCCGCTTCGCGGATCGCGGCGACGATGTTCGTGTAGGCGCCGCATCGGCAGATGTTGCCGCTCATCCACGTCCGGATCTCTTCGTCGCTCCCGGTGTGCCCTTCGTGCAGCAGCGCGACGGCCGAACAGATCTGGCCCGGCGTGCAGTAGCCGCACTGGAACCCGTCGTTGCGGATGAACGCGGCCTGCACCGGATGAAGGTGCTCGCCCTGGGCGAGCCCTTCGATCGTGACGATCTTCTGTCCGCCGTGCATGACGGCGAGCGTGAGGCAGGAGTTCACGCGCCGGCCGTCGACCAGCACGGTGCACGCGCCGCACGCTCCCTGATCGCAGCCTTTCTTCGTGCCGGTGAGGTCGAGGTGCTCGCGCAGGGCGTCGAGCAGCGTCGTCCGAGGGTCGACCCGCAGTTCGTGAACGTTGCCGTTCACGTTCAGCGACACCGAGGTCGCGTGCGGACCGGGATCGGATTTCATCGGGGGCGGCGCGGCGTCCTGCGCACCGAACAGCGGCGCGACGTAAACCCCGACCGTTGCAACCGCCGATCCGATCAGGAACGACCGGCGCGAAGGATCGCTCGGAGTCTCGTCGTCATCAGGAGGGGTGTAACAAGGCGGCAGTGTCATGCCCGATGCCGCGTGCACTCTTCGTGCTCACCCCTCCCCGTGTGGCGCAGGCTTCCAGCCTGTGCCCCCCGTCCCACCCGAGGCGCAGGCTGGAAGCCTGCGCTACACGAGAGGCCTCCTCCCTTCGTGTGGCGCGGGCTTCCAGCCCGCGCTCCGGGGGGCGCTACCCCGGGATCCAGCAGGTGACGGCGGTGCCGCCCCCCTCCCGGGCCTCCAGATGCATCTGTCCGCCATGCGCTTCGACGATCTCGTTCGAGAGGGCGAGGCCGACGCCCGAGCCGTCGGGCTTGGTCGAGTAGAACGGGACGAGCGCCTGGCGCATGACGTCTTCGCTCATGCCGCGGCCGCGGTCGAGGACGCGCAGGACGCAATCTCCCCCAGCACGCTCGACGGCGACGACGATCTCATCGGCGGTGCTTCCCGACTCGTGCGCGTTCTTGATCAAGTTGATGAGGACCTGCTGCATCTGTGCGGGATCGATCTCGCACTCGATCGCGGGTGCTCCCTCGACCCGAAAGGGATAAAGCAACTGCGCGCTTTGAATGACCTCGCTCCAGCTCGTCTTCTTCTTCCTCGGTTCCGGCAGGCGCGCGAACTCGGCGTACGCGCTGAGGAACGTCCGGAGAAAGGCGAGCCGCTCCTCGATGAGGCCGTAGATCTCTTCGACGCGGTGGCGATGCTCCGGCTGCTCCTGCGCGCGCCGCGCCGAATGAAAGAGGGAGCTGATCGGCGCGACGGTGTTGTTGATCTCGTGATTCATGATCCGGATCGCCTTCTTCCACACCGCGATCTCCTGCCGCCGGAGTTGCGGCGTGAGGCGCTCGACGAGGATCAGGCGATGGCGCTGCGTGTTCAGGTGAAAGAGGCGCTGGCTGATGTGGAAGATCTCCTCGTCGCTGTGAAAGATCGAATCCTGCGGCGAGAGGAGCGCCTCGCGGAGTCCTGGCGCGAGCGGCAGGTCGGAGAGCACGCGTTCGTTCAGGCGTGCACCGGCGGCGAGGAGCTCGCGCGCCGCGGTGTTCGAGTAGACCACCCGATCGGCCGGATTGAGCAGGATCACGGCGACCGGCGTCCGCTGCAGGATCGTGTCGAGGAGGACTTCTTTCTGGTGGAGGCCTTCGCGATTGTCGCGAACGGTGTCGGCGAGCGTGTTGTACATCGCCTTCAGCTCCGCCAGCTCCCGATCGCCGTTCACGGCGAGGCGCAGCCCGAAGTCGCCGTCGCGGAACGCGCTCAGCGCATTGCCGAGGACCGCGTGAAGCTCGCTGATGCGCGAGACGAGATCGTGGACGGCCCAGACGACGAACGGCAGGACGATGAGCGCCCCGATCGCGTAGGTCGCAGCGCCGCCGAGGTGCACGCGGGCGCCGAAAGCCAACGCCGCGAACGCGGCGCCAAGCGCCGCCAGCGCGATGAAGACGACGTCGAGTGTGATTCGCGTCGCGAGACGCATCTCACCTCGGCTTCCGCTCCAGGACGATCCCGAGCTTCTCCATGCGGCGATACAACGCCTGCCGGCTCAGTCCCAGCGCCTCGGCGGCGCGCGAGACGCTGCCGCTCGCGTTCAACAGCGCCGCTTCGATCTGCGCGCGCTCGAGCGGCACTTCTTCCGTCCGCACTTCACCCGCGTCGCCGAAGCCGAGGTCCGACGCGGTGATGACGTCCGCACCGGACAGCACGAGCGCTCGCTGCGCGCGGTTCTGCAGCTCGCGCACATTGCCGGGCCACGGATGCGAGAGCAGTGCGGCTCGCGCGGAGTCGTCGATCCGTTTGCCGCGCAGGAACGCTTTCGCGAGCGGGAGGATGTCCTCCGTCCGTTCGCGAAGCGCCGCGACGTGCAACTCGACAACGGCGATGCGGAAGTAAAGGTCCTGACGAAACGACGGTTTGCGGAGGTCGGCATTCGTGGCGCAGAGGACGCGGACGTCGACGCGGCGGGTCTCGTTGGATCCGAGGCGCTCGAACTCGCCGCTCTGCAGAACGCGCAGGAGCTTCATCTGCCCCGCGGCCGAGAGGTTGCCGATCTCGTCGAGGAAGAGCGTGCCGCCGTTCGCCGCTTCGAAGCGGCCGATCCGCAAACGCGTCGAACCGGTGAACGCGCCCGGCTCGGCGCCGAACAACTCGCTCTCCATCAACTCGTCGGGAAGCGCGCCGGCATTCACCTTCACGAGCGGCTTCGTGCGTCTCCGCGAGTTCGCGTGAATGATTTCCGCGATCTTTTCTTTGCCGGCGCCGTTCGGACCGGTGATCAGCACCGGCACGTCGCTCGGCGCGACCTGCAGCGCCAGCGTGACGGCGCCGTGCATCGCCTCGCTCTCGTACACGATGCCGCAGAGATCGGCCGCCGCCGAGATCGTCTGCCGGGTGTTGACGCGCTGCCGAGCATCGACAACGACACAGAGCAGCGGCTGGATCGTCGCGATGAGCTTCGCGTCGTCCCACGGTTTCGCCAGGTAGTCGGTCGCTCCCTCGCGCACGAGCTGGACCGCTGTCTCGAGAGACGTCCACGCGGTGATCAGGAGAATCGGAAGGTCGGGATGTGCGGCTCGCACGCGGCGAAAGAACGCGATGCCTTCGTCGCCGCTCGTCGCGCCGGGCGTGAAGTTCATGTCCTGGAGTACGACCCCGATGTTGCCGCGCGCGATGGCGCGCATGGCGGATTCCGTATCGCGCGCGACCACTGACTCGATGTCGTTGACGTCGAAGAGAACCCGCAGCGAGCTCGCCACCGCGGGTTGGTCTTCGACGATCAGGACTTTCGGCATCGCACGCGTCAGACGCTGCGCGTGGCCGTCGACGGCGGCACCATGGTGGCCCGGAGCGCGGGCGGAATGGTCGACAACAAGCCGTTGATCCATAGGAGCAGCATGCCCGCGACCACGAGTTGCCACGGCAGCTTGACGTCAGATACGCGGCTGAGCAGGAAAAGATTCAGACCGTAGGCGCCGGCGACACCGAGGAGAAGCCCGGCGGTCGTAGCGATCCAGTTCTCCGCGAGGAAATGCCGCAGGATGTCGCCGCGTGTCGCGCCGAGGGCTCGTCGCGTACCGATCTGCTTCGTCCGCTCGGCGACGCTCATCGCGGTCACACCGACGATTCCGAGTGCGGTGACGACGATCAGCGCGATGATGAGACCCAACATCCCGCTAATGGCGATCCTGCTGGTGCTGAAAAAAGTGCTCTTCACCTCGGAGATGACGTTCGTCCGCATCACGCGATTTGGATTCACCTTGATCAGACAGTCCTCAATCTCGGCGAGGACTGCCTTCATCGCGCCGGGCTCGGTCCGAATGAGGTACGACGTGCCGGTCGGGCCCCAAGCCCGGCCGGGCGTAAAGAGGACGAAGTCTCCGATCGGCCACGAGTACGGGTTGTAGAACTCCCCGATGACGCCGATGACTGTCCGCGGATTCGTTCCCTCGCGGCTCGCGATGACTTTGCCGAGCGGATTCGCGTTCCCCCACAGCTTCTTGGCGAGCGCGGAACTGATGATGGTGACCTTCGACGAGTCATTCGGGTTCGCCGGCGTATCGGTCGGAACGAAATTGCGGCCGGCGACGATCTGCACGCCGAGCGTGTCGAAGATCTGCGACGTCGTCGGATAGATCTGCGCCTGGAACAAGCCGTTGAAACCATCCGTCCGGTACGTGCCGGAGGAGCCTCCGCCTTGCCACGGGAGGAAGTACGTGGCCGCCGCGTTCTTCACGCCGGGAAGCGCGTGCAACGCGCGGAGATCGACCTTCACGATGTTGTCGACGAACGACTGATCCTTCCACTCCGTTCCGAACGGCGCGGCGGCGACGTAGACGAGGTTGTCGTCGTCAAAACCGGAGCGCTTCAACATCCCCTTGCGCTCGTCGAGGATGATGTTGAGGCAGTTGGTGACGATCGCCAGCGTGAGTGCGATCTCGAGAATGATCAGGGCGAAACGGGTGCGGTTGCGACCCATGGCGCGAATCAGCGGACCGATGTGCATGACGTTCTCCCTTTATTGCAGCTTCAGTTGCATCGCGGGCGCGACCGAACAGATGCGCCACGCGGGGTAAATGCCGGCCATGAGACCCGCGACGAGCGAGAGGAAGATCGACACGCCGACCATCTCGAGGTCGAGCGAGACGCCGCTGATCGAGTTGCCGTTCGCCTGCTGCAACACTTTCGCGATCACACTCAGCATCGCGACCGAGAGCAGCATGCCGATCGCTCCGCCGATCACTCCGATGACCTCGCACTCGACCACGTGCTGCCAGAAGACCTGCACCTTGCTCGCTCCGAGGGCGCGGCGCACCGAGACCTCCGGAACGCGCGCCAGGAACTTGCCGAGGAGCAATCCGACCAGGTTCAGCGAACAGACGATGAGGAAGAGCAGCGAGACGAAGCTCATCGCCTTGACGGTCTTCGGGACGAACCCGAACTGCTCGAGCATGTCCTGCATCGAGTTGATCTCGACGTGCAACGGCCGCTGGAAACGTCCGTGCGTCTTCTGGTCCCGGACATAGTTGGTGACCCAGTCGCGGTAGGCCCGCAGTTTCGCACCGTCCGGCAACTCGACCCAGAACTGGATCCACGTCTGCTCGGAGTTGAGGAAGTCTTCGGGAGTGTTGCCGAAGTCCTTCCAGCCGTCGCTGTTGCCGCTCGTCCGGATCTGCATGACCGGCGTCAGGTTGAACGGCATGAAGATGCTCTCGGGCGGCACCGGCCCCTGCGCGAGGTCGTAGTAGCGGTAGCTCGGTTGCCACTCCGGCGCGATCACGCCCGCGACCTTGAAGTTTCGGTCGGCGATGCGAACCGTTTTGCCGACGCTGTTGCCGCCGCCGAACAGTTTCTGGTTCATCGCCGCGTCGATGACGATGACCTGCTCCGGCTTGGCGTCGGCCGCCTTGTCCCATCCCGACCCGTACTGGAACGGGATATTGAACATCGGGAAGAAGTCGCTGAAGGCCAGGCGAATCGTTTGGCGGAACGGCCTCACCTTCGCCGACGGGGGGAAGACGAACATGCGCGAGATGAACATTCCCGTCTGCCGCCCAGGGATGGGCGAGCGCATCAGAGCGCGCATGTCTTTGTACGTGAGCTGCGGCGGCAACGACTTCGGATCTTCCGCCACGTAAGCGCGCGCCGGGTCCCAGTTGTCGAGGCGGACGAAGAAGAGCGATTGACTCTTTCCCGGCAGCGGGTCCTTCTCGAAGACATGGCGCAGCGCGATGAAGGTCGTCGAGATGCAGATGCCAAGGGCGATCGCGGCGATCAGCACAGCGGTGAGAACCGGCGTACGGCGAAGGCTGCGGAGGGCGGTCTGTACGTAATATCCGAACATGGCACCTCCTCAGTTGAGCGTCGCCGCGACGCCGCTGCCGCCCTCGCGCGCGAGCGTCACGCGCGGACGCTCGACGTCGACGATGCGGCCGTCGAATACGTGCAGTTGCCGGTGCGCGCGCTCGGCGCACTCCGGACTGTGCGTCACCATCACGATCGTGGTGCCGGAGTCGTTGATCCGCTCGAGGAGGTCCATGATCTCGCGCGTCATCACGGAGTCGAGGTTGCCGGTCGGCTCGTCGGCGAGGATCAGCTTCGGTTCGCCCGCGAGTACGCGCGCGATCGCGACGCGCTGCTGCTGTCCGCCCGATAGCTGCGATGGCAGGTGCTTCGTTCGCGCCGAGAGGCCGACCATCCCGAGGGCCTGCTCGATCCGCCGCTTCCGCTCGCTCGCCGGCAGGCCGCGGTAGCGCAGCGGAACGTCGACGTTGTCGAACACTGAGAGGTCGGGAATCAGGTTGAACGACTGGAAGACGAAGCCGATCGTCCGGTTCCGGATCTGCGACATCTCGCGGTCGGAGAGCCGGCTGACGTCCATGCCGTTCAGCAGGTACGTTCCCGAGTCGAACGTGTCGAGCAGGCCGGCGACGTTGAGGAACGTCGTCTTGCCGGAGCCCGATGGGCCGGTGACGGAGACGAACTCGCCGCCGCCGACGATCAGCGAGAAGTCCTCCAGGGCATGGGTCTCGATCGATTCGGTTCGGTAGACCTTCTTGATGTGCTTCATCTCGAGCATGGGATCTCCTGTCATCGCAGCATCACGTTCGTGGCGTGTTGGAAAGGGGTGGTGTCGGAGACGACGATGGTGTCGCCCTCTTTGAGTCCGTCGACGATCTCGACTTCGCTGATGCTCGTGGCGCCGGTGCGGATCTCGCGTCGCGTCGCCATCTTGCCGTCGACGACGTAGCACGCGCGGCCCCCCTCGGCTTCGAGGAACCCGCCGCGCTGGACCTTCAGCACGTTGCGCTTCGACTCGAAGGTGAGGCGCGTCGTCAGGCGCTGGTTCTGCCGCAGCCCGGGTGGCTTCTCGCCGTCGAAAGCGACCGAGGCCGCGAGCTCGCTGTTGACCACTTCGGGCGAGATGCGAATGACCTTGCCGGGGTACGTGCGGCCGTTGAACGAGATCTCGGCCGGCGTTCCGACCGACGCCTCGTTCGCGTACTCCTCGGGGAGCGCGATCTGCAGCTCGAGCGACGAGAGATTCACGACGCTCAGCACCGCCTGATTCGGCGCGACGGCGTCGCGGTCCTGCACCGAGACGGTCGACACCATGCCGTCGAACGGCGCGCGGATCGTCAGGTCGTTGACGCGCTTCTGCAGCTCGCCGACGACCGACTCCTCGCGCCGCACCTGCTGCTCGCGCGTCGCCACCTCGAAGCCGAGCGACTCGTGCGACAGCTTCGTCTGGCTCTTCGCCTGATCGAGCTCCATCGCCGCGATGCGGACGTTGTCCTGCGCCGTCTCGTGGTCGGCGGAGTTGGCGAGACCTTCTTTGAACAGGCGCTCGACACGCTCGAGCTGCCGCTTCGAGGCCTCGAGCCGCAGCGTCAGGAGGTCGATCTGCTGGCCGTCCTTCAGCTCCGTCTGTCGCGCGACGATTTTCTGGCGGTCGAGCTCCGCGCGCGAGGTCAGCAGCTGCGCGTTCGCCTGATCGAGCCCGGCGTGCAGCTCCTTCGAGTCAATCACGGCCAGGATGTCTCCCGACTTCACCTGCATTCCGGCGCGCGTTCTTAGCGAGACGATGCCCTGCCCCGGGCTGAAGAGCGTCGGCGACATCGGCGCGACCACCTTCGTCTCCACCGACAGGTCGCGCAGCAGGTCGCCGCGGCTCACAGTCCCGAAACGGAGTGACGAGGCGTCGACCGCCCGCTCGGCCCGCGACCAGCGCCGCATCGACGGAAACGCGGCGATCAGGAGGACCACGACGACGACCGACGCGATCGCCCCTACGGCAATCAGTCGCGCATTGCGCTGGCCGACCACCGGCCGGTCCATCGACGACGTGTTCTCGATCATGATGGCAGCCCCCAGCGCAACCGAGGTGCCATCACGACCGCGAGTGTTTTCAGTGACTTAGCGTGTCCGCCGCGTGTCCGCCGGACAGCTGTCCGCGGACAGATGTCCGGTGAATCAGATCCACGGCTCGTCGGCGGTGGGGCCGTAGATCGACGGGAGTTTGCCCCCCGCCATCCGCAGGTAGATCGACAACTGGCCGCGATGGTGGATCTGGTCGTGGAGGAGGAACCAGAGCCAGTTCATGCGGGTGATCGGACCGAGGGTCTTCGGCGCGGTCATGAAGTGAACGTCCTCCTCGAGCGTCTCGACCGAGGCGGCGGCGACGAGTGCCCGGAAATCGGCGTACGCCTTCTCTACAGACTGGAGAACTTCGCTCCACGAATCAGGCGTCTTCGGCGGCGTCCCGGACGGCACCCCGCTCTTGAACTCGTCCCGCCACACCTTCTGCCCGAGATAGCACTCGAGGACGAACACCCAGGCGAGGTCCTTCGCGGACTTCATCGCGGGGGTCGGCTTAAGGTCCAGTTTTTCTTCAGGATAGGCGCGCAGCACCCGCATCGTCGTCGCATGTTCGCGGTCGTAGGTGTCGAGAAATGCCTGCTTCGATCGTTCTGACATAGAGGGAAACCTCCTCGATATCAGACCGTATCACTTCGTGAATTTTTCGACGTACCGTGACCGTTTCGTTCCCAACCGACGTTGTAGAGTTCAAGGCCCAATCATGAAAAAGAGGATGTCAATCACTGTTCTTGTCCTCGTTGCGTTCATCGCAGCGGTGGGCGGCTACAAGTACCTGACGGTCAAGGCTTTGATGGCGCAGGGTTGGACACCTCCCCCCGAGGCCGTCACGACCGTCGTCGCCAAACAGGAGACGTGGACCGGCTCGCTCAACGCGATCGGCAGCGTCGCCGCGGTCAACGGCGTCACGGTTTCGGCCGACCTGCCGGGCATCGTCGAAGAGATCCTCTTCGACTCCGGCCGGAACGTCTCGAAGGGCGACGTCCTCGTGCGCCTCGACACGCGCCAGGAGCGCGCCCAGCTCGCGGCCGCGCAGGCGCAGCTCGAGCTCACGCGCCTCGCGCTGCAGCGCAATCAAGGCCTCGCGCAGAAGGGCATCGTCCCGCAGCAGAACTACGACCAGGCAGTCGCCGAGTTCAAGTCGGCCGACGCGAACGTCAATCAGATCAAGGCGACGATCGAGCGCAAGACGATCCACGCCCCGTTCTCCGGCGTCCTCGGCATCCGCCAGATCAACCTCGGTCAGTACCTGGCCGGCGGCGCTCCGATCGTTTCGCTCCAGGCGATCCGTCCGGCGTACGTCAATTTCGCCATCCCGCAGCAGCAGCTCGCGGGGATGGCGAAAGGCCGCGCAATCGAGGTCGTATCCGACGCCCTCGGCCAGTCGGAGTTCGGCAAGGTCAACGCGCTCGACTCGGTCGTCGACGAGGCAACGCGCAACATTCGCGTCCAGGCGATCTTCGACAACGCGTCCGGCAAGCTCCGTCCCGGCATGTACGTCGAGGCGAGGCTGCCCAACAGCGGTTCGACGGAGGTCGTCATGATCCCGTCGTCGGCCGTCGTCTACGCCCCGTTCGGCGACTCGGTCTACATCGTCACCGACATGAAGGACGAAAAAGGAAAGCCGTATCGCGGCGTGCGCCAGCAGTTCGTGAAACTGGGCGGCGCGCGCGGCGATCAGGTCGCGGTCATCAGCGGCGTCAAGCCGGGCGACGAGGTCGTCACCTCGGGCTCGTTCAAGCTCCGCCCCGGCGCCGCCGTCATCATCAACAACAGCGTCCAGCCGGCGAACAGCTCGAACCCGAGGCCGGAGAACAGCTAAGTGAAATTCACCGATCTCTTCATCCGGCGTCCGGTCCTCGCGATGGTGGTGAACCTCGTGATCCTGATCGCGGGGTTGCAGTCGATCCGTTCGCTGATCGTGCGCCAGTTCCCGCGCAGCGACATGGCGAACGTGGTCGTTTCGACCGTCTACGTCGGCGCGAACGCGGACCTCGTCCGCGGCTTCATCACGGCGCCGCTGGAGCGCTCCATCGCGGGCGCGGACGGCATCGACTACCTCGAGTCGTCGAGCGGACAGGGCATCAGCACGATCACGGTGCACCTGAAGCTCAACTACGACACGAACGCGGCGCTGACCCAGATCCAGTCGAAGGTCGCGCAGGTGCGCAACCAGCTCCCGCCCGAAGCGGAAGCGCCGATCATCGACCTGCAGACGACCGACAGCAACTTTGCCGCCGGATACCTCGGCTTCTCGTCGAAGGACCTCGACCAGAACCAGATCACCGACTACCTGACGCGCGTCATCCAGCCGAAGCTCAGCGCGATTCCGGGCGTCCAGCGCGCCCAGATCTTCGGCGACCGGACGTTCGCGATGCGAGTGTGGCTCGATCCGCGCCGCATGGCGGCACGCGGCATCTCGCCGTCGCAGGTGAACGACGCGCTCGCGGCGAACAACTATCTCGCCGCGCTCGGCGCGACGAAGGGAACGATGACCTCGGTCAACCTCGTCGCGAACACGAACCTGCAGACCGTCGGCGAGTTCAAACAGCTCGTCGTCAAGCAGAACGGCAATGACGTCGTCCGGCTCGGCGACATCGCCGACGTCGTCCTCGGCGCCGAGACGTATGACCAGGAAGTCAGCTTCAACGGCCAGACGGCGGTGTTCATCGGCATCTTCGTCCTCCCGACGGCGAACACGCTCGACGTCATGAAGCGCGTCCGCGCGGAGATTCCCGAGATCCAGGCGCAGTTGCCGGCCGGCATGAAAGTCGGCGTGCCGTACGACTCGTCCGAGTACATCCAGACCGCGATCGATGAGGTGCTCAAGACCCTCACCGAGACGCTGCTCATCGTCATCCTCGTCATCTTCCTCTTCCTCGGCTCGGTGCGCGGCGTGATCATCCCGGTCGTCGCGATTCCGGTCTCGCTCGTCGGCGCCGTGCTGCTGATGGCGATGTTCGGATTCACGATCAACCTCCTGACGCTGCTCGCGATCGTGCTCTCGGTCGGCCTCGTCGTCGACGACGCGATCGTCATGGTCGAGAACATCGAGCGACACCTGCACATGGGGAAGACGCCGGTGCAGGCGGCGATGGACGCCGCGCGCGAGCTGATCGCGCCGATCATCGCGATGACGATCACCCTCGCGACGGTCTACACGCCGGTCGCACTACAGGGCGGCCTCACCGGCTCGCTCTTCCGTGAGTTCGCATTCACGCTCGCGGGCGCGGTGTTCATCTCCGGCATCGTCGCTCTGACGCTGTCGCCGATGATGGGCTCGAAGCTCCTGCGCGCCGGCGACACGGAGCGCGGCTTCGCCGGGATGATCAACCGGCACTTCGAGACGGTGCGCCAGATCTACACGCGCATGCTCGCCTCGACCCTCAACTACCGCCCGGTCGTGATCACGGTGTGGGCGGTCTTCGTCTTCCTCGTCTTCCCGTTCTATCTCTTCTCGCAGAAGGAACTGGCGCCTCCTGAAGACCAGAACTTCGTGTTCGGGATCGCGCAGACGGCGGCGAACTCGACCATCGACCAGGCCAAGCTCTTCGCCAAAGAGGTCGAGAAGATCTACGAGGCGCTGCCGGAGAAGAAGGCGACGTTCCAGATCATCCTGCCAAGCGGCGGCTTCGGCGGCATGGTCGTGAAGCCGCACAACCAGCGGACGCGCGGGGTCCAGCAGATCGTCGCCGAGTTGCAGCAGAAGACGTCGCAGATCCCCGGCATCCGTTCGATCCAGCTCGTCCCGCCGTCGCTGCCGGGCGGCGAAGGCTTCCCGGTCGACTTCGCGATCGTCTCCACCGCGGAGCCGCAGCAGCTCGCCGAGTTCGCGAACGAGATCGTGCAGAAGGCGATGAAGAGCGGGAAGTTCATGTACGCCGACACCGACCTGAAGTTCGACCAGCCGCAGACGCGCGTGGTGTTCAACCGCGACAAGCTGCGCGCGCAGGGGGTCGATCTCTCCCAGGCCGGCCGCGATCTCTCCACGCTCCTCGGCGGCAACTACGTCAACCGGTTCAGCATTCAGGGCCGCAGCTACAAGGTCATCCCGCTCGTGCAGCGCGCCGACCGGCTCACGCCCGACCAGCTCTCCCAGATCTACATCACCGGCGGCGGCGGGAAGCTCGTTCCGCTCTCGACGTTCGCCACGCTGCAGACGACGACCGAGCCGCGCGAGCTGAAGCGCTTCCAGCAGCTCAACGCGATCCGCATCCAGGGCGCGATCCCGCCGGGCGTGTCGATCGACGACGCGCTCAAGTTCCTCGAGGGCGAGGCGGCGAAGCTTCCGCGCGGCTTCACGGTCGACTACGCGGGTGAGTCGCGCCAGCTCCGCACCGAAGGGGCGAAGTTCCTCGGCGTCTTCCTGCTCTCAGGCATCCTGATCTATCTCGTGCTCGCGGCGCAGTTCGAGAGCTTCCGCGATCCGTTCATCATCCTCGCCGGCTCGGTGCCTCTCGCGCTCAGCGGCTCGCTGCTCTTCTCGTTCCTCGGCTGGACGTCGATCAACATCTACAGTCAGGTCGGCCTGATCACGCTCGTCGGCCTCATCGCGCGCAACGGCATCCTGATCGTCCAGTTCGCAAACGAGATGCAGCTCCAGGGCCGCGACAAGCTGTCGGCCGTTCTCGAAGCGGCCGGCACGCGACTCCGTCCGATCATGATGACGACCGCCGCGACGGTCATGGGCCACCTGCCGCTCGTCTTCGCCCGCGGCCCCGGCGCCGGCGCCCGCAACAGTATCGGCATCATGCTCGTCACCGGCATGATCATCGGCACCGCGTTCACGCTGTTCGTCGTGCCGTCGATCTACGTCCTCGTCGCCAAAACGCACAAGCGGATCGAAGAAGAGCCGGCCTCCGAAACGCCGCTCGCTCACGAATTCGAGCCTGCTCCGGTCTAGTGCCCGCTCAGGTCTAGTGAATGACTGCGCGTCGTCGCAATTTGCACGACGCGCAGTCGGGCTCCGTGATCGCCCACAGCTCGTGGCCCGTCGCCGGCGTGGTCGCGCCGAAGTACAACGTCGGCCCGATCTTGAGGAACGAGGTCGGTTCGGAGTTCGCGATGCCGGGGTTCACGTCGTCGAGCAGGCGCGTCCCGACGACCGTTCCGTCGCTGATCCACGGCTCGGCGCCATGCACTGGATCGCGGCCGACGAAGTAGAGATGGCCGCCGGCATACGTCATCGCTGCCGGATAGCACGTCTGCAGCGTTTCGGCGTAAGGCCCGTCGAAAGACGCGAGCTTGAATGTCCCGGGCACGGTCCCGTCGCTGCGCCAAAGCTCGGGCACGGTCACGCTTGCGAAGTTGTACCAGTAGAGAATCCCGTCGCCCGTGATCGCGTCAGAGTCCTCGGTACAGTTGGGTCCCTCGACTTTGTCCAGGAGCTTCACGGTTCCGGCATCCGTTCCGTCGCTGCGCCAAAGCGCACCGTTTGCGAAGAACATCAGCCCGCCGCCGGCGCTCCACATACGGAACGGCGCCTGAGCGTCAAAGTGATGGACCACCACCGCCTGCGTCGTGGTCAGGTCCGTACGGAAAAGATTGAACACACTGCTGGCAGGAGGAGCCACGAAGTAGACGGAGCCGCCGACCTGCGTGAACGCCTGCGGTTGCTCGATCTCGGACAGCTGCAGCGACGTCGTGATCTGCTTCGTGCCGGCCGCCGTTCCGTCGGTCCGATACGGCTGGAGGTTCGCCGTGCCGTAGACGTAGTCCCCCGCAACCATTTCGCCGGCAAATGGCACCGCCGCGATCGCGTGCGTGCCGGCGACCGTCCCGTCCGAAAACCACGGGCCGCCCGGGCCGCCGAAGAACACTCCGTTCTTGAACGGCAGGAAGGTGAATTCGTTAGGAGAGTCACTCACGTGAGAAAGACGGAAAGTCCCGGCTGCCGTTCCGTCACTTCGCCACAACTCGGCTGGCGAATAGATCGCGAAATACGCAGTCGGCCCGTTCACCACGGAACCGTACGGAAAATTGGGTAACGCAGCGATCGGAAACGTCCCGGGCGCCGTGCCGTCGGACATCCAAAGACCGCCCGTCGTCCCGTCATACGCGCTGAAAATCAGATTTCCGCCCAACGCCGCGAACGCAGCAGGGCCGGACCCGAGCTGCTTCTCCGGCGCGAGATCCTTCAGCATGTGCGTGCCGGCGGCCGTTCCGTCGCTCACCCAAGGCTCGAATCCGTGGACGCCATCGTCCGCCATCAGGAACACACCGTCGGGCCTCGCCAGAAAGTACGGCGGGAAAGTCTCATGCTGCCCTGGATCGATGTCGGCGACGTGGCCCGTTCCCGCGGCCGTGCCGTCGGTACTCCACAGTTCCATTCCGTGAGACCCACTCTGCGCTCCGAAGACGAACCGCTGTCCGACCGTCGCGCCCAATGAGAGAAAGGACTGCTGGGTCAGCAGCCGCAGACCGGCGGCCGTCCCGTCGGAGATCCACAGCTCGACGGCGTTGCGATAAATCAGAAGGTTCCCGCGGAACGTGTAGATGGTGAGGGAGGTTGCTGGTGTCAGATCAATGAGAAGACCCGTGCCGCTCGCCGTTCCGTCGGTGCGCCAGATCTTCTGGCCGCTCCCGTCATCTGCAACGAGGTACCCCGCGTTTCCGGCGACTCCCATCTGATCGATCGACTTGAACCCGCCGCGGACGAAGGTCGTTCCGGGAGTCGTTCCGTCCGTCTTCCACAGGCTCCACGTCTGATCCGACTCGAGAACGGCGAGAAGAACGGCGTTCCCTAGCGCGACGCCGAACGACGCGTAGACCGGCGACGCGAGATGTGTCCCCTGCTCCGTGCCGTCGGTGATGTACAGCGAACGGTTCGATCCTGCCCGAAACAGAAAGCGCGATCCGAACGTCGCCACGGCCAGTGGATTGGAGCCCGCCGTGCCAGGCGTCAGGTCGGTGACGAGATGCGTTCCGGCCACCGTCCCATCAGTCACCCAAAGCTCGAGGCCCGTCGCCGGATCGTTCGCGTTGAAAAATGCGAGAGAGCCGGTCGAAACGATGAAGGAGGTAAGACCCTGTCCCTGGAGGAGCGTTCGATCTGACAGCATCATCGTGCCGCTCGCCGTTCCGTCGGTCGTCCATAACCTGTATCCGGTTTGATGGCCATCGTTCGCTGCGAACAGCAACCGGTTCCCCACCGGAATGCCGTACCCGTAGTCCTGCTCGACGCCGGAGCACTGGCCCGGACAGATGTCGCTGACGAGGAGTGTCCCCGCCGCCGTACCGTCGGTCTTCCACAGCTCCGTCCCGGTGTCCGGCAGCGTCGCGAAAAAGTAAGTCGTGTTGCCGACCGTACCGAGCCCGCCCGGCGATGAACCGACCGGAGAGGTCTGCATGCGAATGTCCTTCACCAGATGCGCTTGAGCGCGGGCATGCGGGACGGTGAATAGGACTGCGAGCGCGAGAAGACCGAGTCGATGTCGCATGCGCCCCTAGACCTTTTCGAGTAGTACCACCCCACCCCAGATCGCCTTCGGCTTCGTTCCCTTCGTGTCGGGAAAGAGAGCGAAAAGACGGAAGAGAAACGAAAGGCGGTGCAGCTTCGCCGCCGTGTGGAGCATTCCTCGCGCTTCAATCGGTTTCCAGCCGCACTTCTCGAAAAAGCGCGGCCCTTCCTCCGGACCGAACTTGAGCGGAGCGCCGGCTTCGCCGAGGCGGGAGCCGATCTGTTTCTGCAGCATTTTCAGCAAACCGGGACTCGTCAGATCGCTCGCCCATCTCGTGAACGACGGCTGCTCGGCCACGTCGCGCGCGAGCCCGCAGACCTCGTCGGCGGTCAGATAGACCAGAAGGCCCTCGCTGATGATGAGCGCGCGCTTCGAAGTGCGGCCGAGCTCCTCGAACACGCCCCGCCGCGCCGCGCTATCCGCCAGGTCGACACGAATCGATTCGTACCGGCAGACCGGCTTCTCGTTCTTCAGAACATCCGCTTTGTAGTCGAGAATGTCCGGCAGATCGACGTCGACCCATCGCAGCGACGAAGGAAGCGACATCCGGTACGGCCGCGCATCGAGTCCCGCCGCCAGGTCGATGACCATATCCGCGCCGCGCGCGACCTCCTGCTCCACGAACGTGTCGATCAGGTGTGTCCGCGCGGTGTACGACCACGCGTAGCGCTGCGCAGGCTTGATCGACGCCATGATCTCCTCGCCGCGTTTCCCGGCAAGGCGCCGCGCAAACGGATCGCGAAAGACCGCATCGCTGCGCTCGCTCTCCATGGCGCGATACACGGCGACCCACAACGCGGTGTCGGAGATGTTTCGAATGAGCTGTTCCGGCATACCTTCAAGATACCTCACGCCGCCCGGCAGCGAGGTCCGTGATGCGAGGCGCGACTTCTGCACGGCCGACCGCGTGGTACGAGAGATTCTCTGCTTCGCGTGCGGCGGGTTCATCCTGCTCGCCAATTCGCTCGACATCGTGTGGACGACCATGGGGACGCACGGCGGCGGACCGATCTCGGGACCGACGCTTTCGGTCTTCTGGAAGCTCGCCGTTCGGCTTCATCGCCGCAGCAAGCACCATCGCCTTCTCTCGTTCGTCGGCTCAGGACTCCTCGTCGTCCTTCTTCTGCTCTGGACAGGCTTGATCTGGCTCGGCTGGTTCACCGTCTTCAGCGCCGATCCCCACTCGATCGTCAACGCCCAGACACATCAGCCGGCGGGTGCCGCCGCGCGCATCTACTTCACCGGCTACTCCATCGCGACCCTCGGCAACGGCGACTTCATGCCGTCGTCGCGGCTGTGGCAGATCCTCACCGCCCTGACGACGCTCTCGGGCCTCGGGACGGTCTCGCTCGAGATCACGTTCCTGCTCAACGTCCTCGGCGCGGTCGTGAAGCAGCGCACGCTCGCCGCTTACATCTCCGACCTCGGGGGCCAGCCACTCGTGATCCTCGAGCGATCGTGGCTCGGCGAGAAGTTCGATTCCCTCTCGCAGCACCTGATCGAGATCACGGCGATGGTGCAGCTCTACACCGAGCAGCACCTCGCCTATCCGGTCCTGCACTTCTTTCACAGCGAGAGCGAGCGAACGTCACCGGCGTTACGGCTCGCCTCACTCGAGGAGTTGATCTTCCTTCTCTGCCACGCGGTCGCCGAGGAGGCGCGCCTTCCACCGCTGATCGTTCTGCCGCTGGAAGCCGCCATGGAGGGACTCTCGGAAGTGGTCACGAACGAATTCATCGAGCCGGCCACGGAGGCTCCGCCTGTCATTCACCTTCAGCTCGTGCGCGACCTCGGAATCCCGACGGTCGACGAGAAGACGTACGCCGCTGCGGCGGGGGCCGCGGCCTACCGCCGCCGCGTCTTCGCGGGGCTGGTTCAGGACGACGGCTCCGACTGGGCCAAAGCGACTGGAATTGGTACGTCCTTGGAGTAACCCCTCGGGAACCTGTAAGTTCCACCGGTGAGGAAGGGCTGGACTGCACGTTTCCGGCGTGCTACCTTGCCGTACGTAATTCGTACGTAATTCGGATGGACATCGAGATCGACGACGTCATCGAGGCCCTGCACGACCCGTTCGTGTGGCAGCCCCAGCGCAACTCCGCTCCCAAGCCCGAGCGGATCGCGGCGTTGGCGACGTTCAAGAAGCGGCTCGAGGATGAAGATGCAGCCGCCTCCGAGCTTCTCGATTCCGTCCTCAAGGGTCCGTCCGCGTGGTGGGGCAACTCGCTGCGCAAGAGCGGCGTCCGTACGGCGGGCGTCGTCCGGCAGTTGCTCGTTCGGACGCGCTCGATCGACGACCGCGCTCCGGCCGACGCTTTAGTCGTCAGCACGCTCGCCGTCGAGATCGCCGACTCGCTTGCGGTGACCGACTACCCTTCCGACTTCGTCATCACTCTTCGCGCCCAGGCGCTGCGCGATCAGGCGTTCAGCTTCTCGACCATGGGCCGCTTCCGCGAAGCGACGGCGGCTGCCGATCGCGCCGAACGGCTCC
>Ga0207639_10000132_pt1 | contig 54598 bp, 43 predicted proteins | sample KBSCornC32_FD_184299 | JGI IMG/M metagenome (GOLD analysis project Ga0207639, IMG submission 184299) | Corn rhizosphere microbial communities from Kellogg Biological Station, Michigan, USA - KBS Corn C3-2 (SPAdes) (version 2) | ecosystem: Host-associated > Plants > Roots > Rhizosphere > Soil ... | reverse complement strand
AGATCGTCGAGCATGCGAGCGAACTCGGCCAGAATCGCGCGCTGTATGCCGCGGTGAATGCCGTCGCGGAGCGCGCGGACACGGCGCAGCTGCCACGTGCGGCGCGCACCCTGCTGCAGCACGAGCTGCGCGACTTCCGCCTGTCCGGTGTCGCGCTCGAGGAGCCTGCGCGTTCGCGCTTTCGCGAAATCGCCAACGAACTCGCCAGGCTCGCGACTGAATTCGAGGAAGCCGTGCTGGATGCGACCGATGCATGGAGCGAAGCGATCGATGCCGAGAGCGGCCTCTCCGGCATTCCGGAGTCGGGTCGCGCCGTTCTGCATGCCTACGCACAGGGCAAGGGGCGGCAAGGATGGCTGGTCACGCTCAAGCAGCCCAGCGTGCAGGCCGTGCTGACCTACGCCGACGACCGCGCACTGCGCGAACGCGTATACCGTGCGTACCAGACGCGCGCCTCGGACCAGGGCCCGAACGCCGGCGAGTTCGACAACTCGGCGCGGATCGAGCGGATCCTCGCCTTGCGCCACGAGGCGGCGCGCCTGCTCGGGTTCCGCGATGCGGCCGAGGAGTCGCTGGCGACCAAGATGGCGCCTTCACCGGATGCCGTGTTCGCGTTCCTGCGCGACCTCGCCGCGCGCGCGAAACCGGTAGCCGAACGAGAGCTGGTCGAATTGCGCGCGTTCGCGCACGCGGAACTCGGTATCGACGACCTGCAGCCCTGGGACACCGGCTACGCGGCGGAGCGACTGCGCGAGAAGAAGTACGCACTGAACGAGGAGGAGCTCAAGCCCTATTTTGCGCTCGATCCGGTCATCGCCGGCCTGTTCGCGATCACCGAACGCGTGTTCGGCGTGCGCCTGCGCCAACGCGACGGCGTCGACGTTTGGCACGCGGACGTGCGCTACTACGATCTGGTCGACGCGAACGACGAGGTGTTCGCCGGTGCCTACGTCGATCTCTACGCGCGCGATGGCAAGCGCGGCGGTGCCTGGATGGATGTCTGCGTGAACCGCTTCGCACGCGCGACCGGCGTGCAGCTGCCGGTTGCATTCCTGACGTGCAACTTCGCGCCGCCGACGGCGACCACGCCGTCGCTGCTGACCCACGACGACGTGCTGACCCTGTTCCACGAGTTCGGCCACGGCCTGCACCACCTGCTGACCGAAGTGGACCTGCCCGGCGTCGCGGGAATCAATGGCGTCGAATGGGACGCGGTCGAGTTGCCAAGCCAGTTCATGGAGAACTTCGGCTGGCAGCGCGAGGCACTCGACCTGTTCGCGCGTCACTGGCAGAACGGCGAACGGCTGCCCGACGCGCTGTTCGCGCGCATGCAGGCGGCACGCCATTTCCATGCCGGCCTTTTCCTGGTGCGCCAGCTCGAGTTCGGCCTGTTCGATTTCCGCATCCATCGCGAGTACGACGTGGCACGTGGTGCACGCGTGCTAGAAATCCTCGACGAAGTGCGCAGCGAGGTCGCGGTGCTGCGGCCGCCGGCGTGGCAGCGCTTTCCGCACGGATTCACCCATGTCTTCGCCGGCGGTTACGGCGCGGGCTACTACAGCTACCTGTGGGCCGAGGTGCTGTCGGCCGATGCATTCGCGCGTTTCGAGGAGAACGGCGTGTTCGATCGCACGACCGGCGACGCGTACCGGCGCGCGATCCTCGCCGTCGGTGGATCGCGCCCCGCGCTGGAATCGTTCGTCGAATTCCGCGGACGCGAACCGCTACCGGATGCATTGCTGCGCAGCTACGGCCTCGCGGCGTAGCCCGGGACGCGCCGCCAATGCGGCTGCGTCCCGCCCTGGGCTAAGATTGATCGCATGAAGATCGCCAGCTGGAACGTCAATTCACTCAACGTGCGCCTGCCGCATGTGGAACGCTGGTGCGCCGAAGCGCGACCCGACGTGCTCGCGCTGCAGGAAACCAAGCTCGAAGACGCCAAGTTCCCGGCCGCCGCGCTTGAAGCGGCCGGATACCACTCGGCGTTCTCCGGGCAGAAGACCTACAACGGCGTCGCCCTCCTTGCGCGCGCGCCGATCGTCGATGTCGAGCACGGCATCGCGGGCTTCGACGATCCGCAGCGGCGCATACTCAGCGCGACGGTCGGCGACGTGCGCTTCGTCAATCTCTACGTCGTCAACGGCCAGGCGGTCGGCAGCGAGAAATACGCCTACAAGCTCGACTGGCTCGCGAAAGTCACCACCTTCCTTGGCGAGGAAATCCGCCGTCATCCGCGCCTCGTCGTCATGGGCGACTTCAACATCGCGCCGGACGACCGCGACGTGCACGATCCCGCTGCATGGCACGAGCAGATCCTGTGCTCGACGCCGGAGCGCGACGCGCTCGCGCGCCTGCTTGGCCTTGGCCTGTTCGACAGTTTCCGCCTGTTCAACCAGGACGCCGGACACTACAGCTGGTGGGACTATCGCCAGGCCGCGTTCCGACGCAACCTCGGACTGCGCATCGATCTCGTGCTCGCTTCCGAAGCGCTGCGGGACCATTGTCGTGCTGCAGGCATCGAACGCGAAACGCGCACCTGGGAGCGCGCATCCGACCACGCTCCCGTCGTACTGGAAATCGAAGATGGCCGCTGACTGGATGGTGTCGCCGAGCGACAGCGAACTGGAAGAGCTCGACCAGTTCCTGCGCGCACGCGCCGGCGATGAAGACATGCTGCTCGACGGCGTGCACGGTTTCTTGACCGCACTGGCGATCGGTCCGGCGCCGGCAAAGCCCGAGGAGTGGTTGCCGGAGATCCTGCACGAGCCGTTCTCCGATGCCGGCGAAGGCGAACGCGTGCTGACCCTGCTCGCCCGCCTCAACGATGCGATCGCCCCGGAACTCGAGACCGGCAGCTACGAGCCGATCCTCGGCGAACTCGACATCGAGGAAGGCGCGCCCGCGTTCACCGCGCGTGGCTGGTGTGAAGGCTTCTCGCGTGGCATCGACCTGCGCGCACCGTCCTGGGAAGGCCGACTCGGCCAGGACTCGGACTTGATGGAGCTGCTGTCGCCGATCATCGCGCTGGCGATCGACGATGGCGTGTTCGAGAGCGACGCGGAATTCGCGCCGCTCGGCGACGAGGAGTACGACGAGTGCCTCGCGCAGATTCCGAACGCGGTCGGTGCGGTCGCCGAATACTGGCGCACCCACCCGCTGGCGGCGGACGAACGACCGTCTCCGCCCGAAGATGGCGTCCTGCCACCGCGGCGGCGCGGCGGGCGCTGGGTACATTGATCCGCACAGGCGGCGCGGTCGTACGACCACGCCGCCTGTCCGCTCAACCGGCGTCGAAACCGTCCTCGAAGATCGCCTCGTCCGGTGTCGCGGTGCAGTCGTGGTACCACGGCGAGACGCCCGTGATGAAATCCCACGCGGCCGAGTCGACGTGGTCGAACGCATTCGGACACAGCCCGGCGCCGTATTGACCGAGGCTCGCAGGGGCTGCCGGCAGCGGACCGCTCAATGCGTTCGCATCGACGAAGAAGCCGGTGAGCGCGGTGAGGCCGTCGAGTGACGGCAGCGATCCGCTCAGCTGGTTGGCCGAAGCCGAGAACCAGGTCAGCGCAGGCAACACGCCGAACGGAGGAATCGCACCCTCGAAATGGTTGCCGAGGAACACGGCGCTCTGCAGGTTTGCAAGACCGGCGAGCGAGGGCAGGCTGCCGCCGATGCCGGTGTTGCGGATGTCGATCGTCTGCAGCTGCGCGAATCCGCCCAGCGCGGGCAGGGTCCCGCCGAGCTGGCCCTGGTCACTGATCGAGAGGCTGCTGAGCCGGGTCAGCTGGGTCAACGTCGCCGGCAATGCGCCGGTCATGTTGCAGAAGGCGAAGGTGAGGCCGATCACGTGCGTGCCATCCGGATCGCAGCTTACGCCGGACCAACTGCACTCCGTGCCGGGCGCGCCGAGCCAGCCGCTCTGGTCCCACCAGTCGGCACCGTGGGTGCTGTCGTAGAGGTCGACCAGCGCCGCGCGCTCCGCGGCGGGGATGCCATCGGCAACGACGTGGTAGAAGTACGCCGCACCCTGCTCGTAGTGATCCCAGTCGGGCGAATAGCCGTAGACCCCGGCGAGCACGTCGTCGTCCGTGAGCGCGACCGCCGAGCCGTAGTACGGCGCGCTGACGCCTTCGTATTTCGTGAACGTGTGGGTGCCGGCGAACATGCCATCGGTTTTCACGAACAGGTAGGCCGCGCCTTGACCGTCGTTGCCGTCGATCGTGACATTGCTCGCACCGACCAGCGCGGTGTCGCCCTGCAGTGCGACGGAGATGCCGAAGTTGTCGCTCGACGGCAGGCCGATGCCGTCGGTGCCGCCCGCGTCAGCGCCGTTCGCGCGCGCGGCGCCGTCGACAGCGGCGAGGCGTTGTGTCTGGGTCCAGTTGCTACCGGTGTCGTCGAACACGTAGACGACACCTTGTCCGCCCGTGCGCCACATCGTGCCGATCAGCGCGGTGTCGCCGTCGAGCGCGAGAGACGTGCCGAGCTGGTCGCTCTCGACGCCTTCGGTGACGACGATCTTCTGCGCCTGCGTCCAGCTGCCGGCCGTGCGCGTGTAGCGATACACCGCGCCCTGAGCGTAATTGACGCCGATCGTCGCGCCCGGTGCGCTCGCGATGAGCGTGTTGCCCGACAGCGCGATCGCCTGTCCGAACGCATCGCCGCTGTCGCCGTCATCGGCGACGAGCTGCTGTGCCTGCGTCCAAACGCCGCCGGCCGCAGTGTAGACGTACAGCGAACCGCGCATCGCCTGGTCGGCGTAGTGTGCGCCGTACGCGCCTACGACGATCGTATCGCCAGCGATCACGACCGCGTTGCCGAACCAGTCAACCGGCCTGCCGTCGGCGGCGACGAGCTTCTGCGTCTCGCTCCATTGGCCGTCGCTGCCGCGGGTGAAAACGTACGCCGCGCCCTGCGAATTGTTGCCGTCGATGTTCGCGTTGATCGCGCCAATCACCGCGATGTCACCGTCGAGCGCGACCGACCAACCGAATTCGTTGTAGGCGCCGCCGTCGCTGGCGATGAGCGTCTGCACCAGGTTCCAGCTGCCGTCGGCCGCGCGTTCGTAGGCGAGTACCTTGCCTTGCGTTTCATTGGCTCCGATCGGTGCTTCGGACGCCGCGACGAGCGCGACATCGCCGTCGAGCGCGACGGCGCGTCCGAACTTGTCGAAGCCGAGACCTTGCGGGTCGAGCACGCGCTGTTCGTTCCAGCTGCGCACGTGGGGAGTGGTTGCATGCGCGGTCCCGAGCGCAGCAAGCAGGAACAGCAGGGCGAGCGCGGCTGTGCCGAGCAGGAGGCTCGCGATGCGGTGGATGGGTTCGGGCTGGGTGGCCATCGGACAGCGTCTCCGGTACGAAGGGGGACCGCGCAGGAGGTACCGGCGCGGGCGGACGGGCACCTTGCCGAGGTGCCGTCAGGACGGCACTCCCGCTTCGCTAACGCTGCGTTTCCGATCCGTGAATCGTCGATCTGACAGTCACTTGCGCGCGCCCTGCCCGGGGTCCGACGTACGGGTTCGTGGGTGAACTAGCCGGCTGGATCGGTCCGCACCGGCGCGTCTCCGCTCGCGGCAGCGGGGATCGTGCGCTCGCCGGCGAGGCTCCGCGCCTGCCGCAGCGCGTCGTGCCACGGCGACTCGCGGCCGAGCGCCCGATACAGCTGCGCCTGCGCAACGCTGCTGTCGAAATCGGACTCGGCCCAGCGCGACACGCGACCGAGCACGCTGCTTGCACGGTCGAGCTGGCCGACTTCGAGCAGGCGGCCGCCCCAGGCAACCGCGACGACGCGGATATCGAGCGGAATGCCGGTTTGTTCTGCCGCGGCGAGCGCACGTTCATAGGCCATGGCGGCTTGCTGCGGCGTTTGCGCGGTGCCATCGGCTTCGGCAAGCAAGGCATAGGTCGCGACAGAAGCGATCGTGGTGCCACCGGCCCACGTGGCGAACACCCGCTGCTGTGCCGTCGCCGCTGCGTCCTGCGCGCCACGGCGGAGCGCATTCAGGTACAGGCGCCAGGCGATCGCGCGCTGGCGCGCATCGTCCGGATTCACGAGCAGGTCGACCGCCGTCCGCGCATGCTCGACCGCCGCCGGCACGCGTGCGCTTTCGAGCTCGATCTCGGCCTGCGCAGCGCGGGCACGTCCGAGCACGGGCCGTTCATGCGCGGAATCCGCTTCAGCGGTCACCCGCGCGAGCAATGCGGCCGCTTCGCCGCCACGACCGTTCGCAGCGAGTGCACGCGCATGTTGCACCTGCAGCCCGTGGCGCACCTCGGCGTTGTCGATTTGCGCCATCAGGGTCCAGCCACGCTCGCTCGACGCAAGCGCATCGAGCGGTTGCAGCAAAGCAAGATGCGCTTCGACCTGGTCGTTGATCGCCATGATCACTTCCATGCGGCCGCCAAGGCGCGTGAAGTGCTGCTCCGACCGGAGCATGACCGCGAGACCGTCGGCATAGCGTCCGCGCGTGATCTCCATCAGGCCTTCGTTGGCCTCGATGCGTGCGAGCGACAGCGCGTCGCCGGTGATCTCGAACGCGATGCGCGCCTGCGCGAAGTCGTTCATCGCGATGTCGAAACGACCGATGCTCGCGTTGGCGACACCGCAGGCGGTGCGCGCTCGACCGAGCACGGCGGGCTCGCTGTGGCCACCGAGCAACTCGGCCGCGTCCCCGCAGGCGCGCAGCGCCGCGTCAAGGTCGCCGCGGTGCACCGCGGCCGTGCTGACGGCAATCTGGATACGCGCGCGCAACACCGGATCGTCTTCCGCGGTCACGTCGTGCAGCAGGCGATCGAGCCGCGCGCGCGCGTCGGCGATGCGGCCGTCGCGCAGGTCGACCTGGGCCAGGCGGAAACGCAGTTCCGGCGTATCGGCCACGTCCGCCGGGGCGGCTTCGATGATCCGCCGCGCACCGACAAGATCGTCGACGAGCATCGCCGCCTCGACGCGCTGGCGCAACTCATCGAGCGACGCCGATGCGCGCTCGTCGGTCGCCGCGACCTGCTTGCCGAGACGCTGCAGCAACAAGGCCGCGCTCGCGCGCGCCGCAGCGACCGCATCCGCAGCATGCGCCTCGACTTCGATCGCGGCCGTGTCGGCGTGCAGCACGAGCCGCACGCGCCAGCGATCGCCGTCGCGCCGCGCGATCGCCTCCAGCCAGCGCTGCACGCCGGTCGCATCGCGCAGATGGCGCGCCGCGGATGGCGCATCGGCGTTGTCGGTCTGGTCGCCGATCACGGCTACGATGTTGTCGCTCGGCATCACGGCCAGCCCGGCGTGACGCAGGTGCTGCGCGACGAGGTCCATCAGGCCAAGCCGAAGCCACGACCATTGCGGACCGGCATCGATGTCGACCGGCAGTACCCCGATCACGTCGGAACCCGCGCCCGCGGGTGTCGCCGACGTCCACCGCAGGCGCTCGCGCAACCACGGCGCCGCTGCGATCGATACGAACAACAGGAGGAACAGGACGAGCGTGCCGACCACGCGTGCACGCCTGCCGCGCTGCGGTCGGGCTGTCGGTGGCGCCGCCGTCGGATTGGCCGGTGCCGCCTCGTCGAGCGCGGGCGCCGCGTCCGCGTCCTCGACCAGGATGTCCGCGACCCAACGGTAGCCGAAACGCGGGATCGTGCGGATCGCGCGCTGTTCGTCGCCGGTGTCGCCAACCGCGCGACGCGCCTTCAGTACCGCCTGCCCCAGCAGGGCGTCGCTGACGTTCACGCGACCCCATACCGCGGCGATGAGTTCGTCGCGCCCGACGGCGCGATCGCGATGTTCGATCAGATAGGCAAGGCAGTCGAAGACTTTCGGCGACAGCACGACCAGCACGCCGGCACGACGCAATTCGCGCGCCGCCGGATCGACGCTGCAGTCGCCGAAGAGAAGGAGGACGGCCATGCGCGCATGCTACCCGCTCACGCGGTGTCGATGCGCGCGATCCCGACCGTGTCAGTGCGTACCTTCGGCGACCGTAGCGGGACTTCGTTGATCGGCGGCGGCGCTCCCGAGTTTTTCATCGAAGTACGCCGCGATCATCGTGTAGACGTGCGTCTTCAAGACGGGTGTCGACAGGCCGTGCTTCGCGCCCGGATAGGTCATCAGGCGGAACTGGGTGCCGCGCTGCTGCAGCGCGGCCATCAGTTTGGTCGAATTCGCGAACAGCACGTTGTCGTCGGCCATGCCGTGTACCAGCAGCAGCTTGTCCGCCTGCAATCCATCGAGCCAGTGGAGCACGCCGGACTGCTCGTAGCCCGTCGCGTTCGTCTGCGGTGTACCGAGGTAGCGTTCGGTGTAATGGGTGTCGTACAGGCTCCAGTCGGTAACCGGCGCGACCGCGACGCCGGCAGCGAACTGGTCGCCTGCCTTGGCCAGCAGCATGAGCGTCTGGAAACCGCCGTAGCTCCAGCCGAAGATGCCGATGCGTCGCGCGTCGACCCACGGCTGTGCCTTCAGCCAGGCGACGCCGGCAAGCTGGTCGGCGACTTCGGCCTTGCCGAGCTGGTGATAAATCGCGTCCGAGAAGCGGCGGCCGCGGCGCGGCGTGCCGCGATTGTCGAGCGCGAATACGACGTAGCCATGCTGCGCCATGTACTGCTCGAAATGTGCGCCCCAGGCGCGGTTCACGTATTGCCGACCGGGGCCGCCGTAATAGGTCATGAACACCGGGTAGCGCCTGCCTTTCTCGAAGCCGAGCGGCTGGTACACGCGGTAGTGCAGGTCCTGGCCGTCTTCGCTCTTCACGCTGCCGAACTGCGGCACGACGAGGTTGTCGCGATAGGGCCAGTACGGATGGCCCGGCTTCAGTTCGTTCGGTTCGATCCATGCGATGCGACTCCCGTCCGGTTTGCGCAACGAGACCTGCGGCGGCGTCGACGGATCCGAGAATGTGTCGATCCATGCGTTCGCGTTGTCGCCGAACACGGCTTCGTGCCAGCCCTCGCCTTCGCTGATGCGCTGTGGTCGATCGGCGTCGCTGCCGTCGAGGCGCACCGCATACACCTGTTGCTGCAGCGGATCGTCGCGGCCCGCGGTGAAATAGGCCCGGCTGCCGGCTTCGTCCAGTGCGAGCAGCTTGTCGACGTCCCATTCGCCGCGGGTCAGCGCCCGGCGCACATTGCCGTCGTGGCCGATCACGTAGAGATGCTTGTGGCCGTCGCGCTCGGACGCCCACACGAATGCATCCTCGCTCTTAAGGAAATGCAGGTCGTCGTCGAGATTGATCCAGGCCGCGCTCGTTTCCGACAGCAACGGCGTCTGGCGCAGGTTGTCGATCGCGACGGCCACGAGGTCGAGGCGATGCTGGTCGCGCGTCTCGCGCTGGAACGCGAGGCGGCGAGCGTCCGGAAACCAGTCGACGCGCGCGAGGTAGATATCGGCGTCCTTGCCCAGGTCGATCCAGCGCGGCTTGCCGCCGCGCGGTCCGATCACGCCGAGCTTCACGGCGACATTCGGTCGACCCGCGGCCGGGTAGCGCTGGCGGATCGTCGTGCTGCGATCGGCATACACCTCGGTACGCTCGACCGTGTCCACTTTCGATTCATCGTAACGTTCGAAAGCGATCGCCGAATCGTCCGGCGCCCACCAGTATCCGGTGGAACGGTCCATCTCCTCCTGCGCGACGAATTCCGCCTCGCCATTGTGCACAGGCCCGTTGCCGTCGCGTGTCAGCTGGAAGTTGAGTCCGCGCGCGAGGTCGATCACGTAGAGGTTCTGCCGGCTCACGAACGACACGTAGCCGCCGCGCGGCGAGACCTTCGCGTCGTTGACCTCGAACCCGACCGGGGTCAGCGCGCGCAGGTTCGCGCCGGCTTTCGCATCGAAGTCGTACAGCCACAAGCGTTCGTCGACGCTGAACAGCAGCTTGCGCGAGTCCGGTGACCAGCGGTACGACACGATGCCCTTCAGTTGCGCGATGCGTTCGCGCTCGCGCCGCGCTTTTTCCGCATCGGACAGTTCCTTGTGTTCGCCGAGCGCGCCGGAATCGACCAGCCGCGCCATCGCGCCAGTCGCGACCTCGTACTGCCACAGGTCGAGTTGGTTCTGGTCGTCCGCACGGCCGCGCAGAAACGCGACGCGACTGCCGTCCGGCGCGATCTTCAGCACGCGCGGACTCGGCCCGTTGAGGTCCGGGTCGGCGTAGATGCGGTCGATGCTCAGGCGTTCGGCGTGCACGAGGGGACTCAGCGCCAGCAGGGCGGGCAGCAGGATGCGATGCATGGGTTGCTCCGGATGGACCTCGCCATTAGAACGCAGGCAAGGCGAGGCGCCAAGGAGCAGAGGTCATTCGCCAAGCGCGTTCACGGCAAAGCGCTCGAGTTCAGCGCCCAATTCGGCGACGACCTGCGCAATGCCGTCGAGTCGCTGGGCGCGTGCGGAGCGTTCGATGCGATCGGCGCGTTCGACGAGCCCGCCAGCGCCGACGAGGCCGCTTGCCCCCTTGATGCGATGCGCTTCGCGGGCGACACGGCCTGCATCCTGTTGCGCGAGCGCGACCTCGAGCGCAGCGAGATCCTGCCGCGCGCTGTCGAAAAAATCGCGCAACAGCTCGCGGTCGAGCGACACGGTCGGCGTCGCTCCGGACCATACGTGTTGCGCGCGCACAGGCGCGACATCCGGTGCGCCGTTGATCGGAAGATAGCGATGCAACACCGCGGCGAGCAATTGCAGGGGCGCCGGCTTGGCGATGAAGTCGTCGATGCCGGCCGCACGGCTGCGCTCGACTTCTTCGGTGCTGACGTTCGCGCTCATCGCGATGATCGGCTTGCGCGCCTGTTTGCCGGTGCGCTCGTCCACGCGCACTGCGTTCGCCAATGCGTAACCGTCGCAACGGGGCATGTGCAGATCGGTCAGCAGCAGGGCGAAGCGGCCACTGCGCCAGGACCGCAGGCCCGCCTCGCCGTCGACCGCGGTTTCGCTCGCGTAGCCGATCTGCTGCAGCTGCCGTGCGATCACCGCGCGATTCGTCGGATGATCGTCGACGAGCAGGATCAGGCGGCCTTCGCGCTCGGCCACCGCGACGCTCGGCGCCGGGCGCGCCGGTATCGGAGCCGGCATGGGCGCGCGCACCAGCGCCGCGTCGGCGACTGCAAGTCGTATGACCAGGCTCATCGTGGTGCCGACGCCCACGCGACTGTCGACACTGATCTCGCCGCCCATCAGCTCGGCAAGGTGACGGCAGATGTTCAGTCCGAGTCCACTGCTGTCACCACGTTGTGCGACGTCCCCGCGCGCCTGCGCGAACGGCTGGAACAAGCGCGCCTGGTCTTCCGCGCTGATGCCGACGCCGGTGTCGCGTACGCGCAGCGCGATGAGCTCCCGCTGGTCGGCGGCGGCAAGGCGGTCGAGCTCGACGATCACGCTCCCGCGCTCGGTGAACTTCAACGCGTTCGACAGGAAGTTGCTGAGGATCTGGCGCAGGCGCAGCGCATCGACGAGGTGCGCGGGAGCGAGGCGCTCGTCGAGCGTGCACTCCAGGCGCAGTGCTTTCGACGAAGCAGTGGCGAGGAAGTTGCCGGCCGAAGCGCGCACCAGCTGGCGCAGATCGACCGGTGCCGGATTGATCTCGAGTTTGCCGGCCTCGATTTTCGAGAAATCGAGGATGTCGCCGATGATCTGCAACAGGCTTTGCGCGGAGTTCTGCACGATCTCGACCTGTTGACGCTGGTCGTCATCGAGCTCGGTGCGCGCGAGCAGCTCGAGCATGCTCGCGACGCCAACCATCGGCGTGCGGATTTCGTGGCTCATCGCGGCAAGGAACGACGACTTCGCGCCGCTGGCGGCCTGCGCGCGCGCTTCGCTCTCGAGCAGGCTGCTTTCGTAATTCAAAAGGTCCTGTCGCATCGCGATGAGCGCTTCGTGCACCTCGCCGAGCTCGCCATCGGGGACGTACCCGTCCGGTTCGAAACCGCGCTCGCGCGCATGCCGCGCGAGGTGCTTCAGGCTCTCGACGCCCTTGTAGATGTTGCGCAGCATGCTGCGCCCGACCACCAGCACGACGCCGAGCGCGATCAGGCTGAGCAGTACGCGCCAGCGACCGAGACGCATCGCGTCGTCGAGATGCTGGCCGATCATGCGTTCGGTGTCGAACATCTTGAGGTCGGCGAGGAACTTCAGGCGCGACGCCACCGGGTCCATCGCCGGATACAGCTCGGTATCGGCGAAGCGACCGAGCGCGCCGATATCCTTGGCGGCGAAGATGTCCAGCAGCTTCTGCGCCGCGCGATCGGCGGCGATACGAGCCTTGCCGACTTCCTCGACGACACTGCGCTGTTCGGGCGGCAGGTCGGACGCAAGCAGCGCCTTCCAGTCGCGGTCGATCGTGGTGCGCGCGCCCTGCACCACGTCGATACCCTGCTCCCAGCCCATCAGGTTGTTGCGCACGCGGAACACCGCGCTGACGATATCGAGGCCGTAGGCATCGGAGATCGACTTGGCGAAACGCAACCCCGACAGCGACTGTTGTTGCACGCTGCGGAACGTCGCGATGTCCGCGCGCAGGTTGAGCTCGTCGAGCACCAGTACCGTGAGTCCGGTCAGCAGCAGCAGGCCGAACAGCGCCTGCAGTTGCACGCGGATGCGCAGTCGGCGATGCAACGGGATCATCACGTCCTCGCCGCGGGCATGTCCGGCTTGTGCCAGTCGGCGATCGTCGCGAGGAGCTGATCGCCGGGTACCGCCGCGCTGATCAGGAAGCCCTGCACTTGCTGGCAACCGAGTTCGGCCAGCATCTGCCATTCATCGACGGTCTCGACGCCCTCGGCGACGACGGTGAGATGCAGTTTGCGCGCGAGATCGAGGCTTGCCTCGACCACCGCGCGCTTGCGCGGCTGCGCTGGTGCGCCGCTGACGAAACCGCGGTCGATCTTCAGCTCGGTGAACGGGATCTGCGACAACTGCGCGAGCGACGAGTAGCCGGTTCCGAAATCGTCGATCGACAGGCCGAAGCCCTTCAGGCGCAAGCGTGCGAGCACATTGAGCACGTGCGCCGCTTCGCTCATGACCGAACTCTCGGTGACCTCGATCACCACGTCTCGCGTGCGCACGCCACAGTCGGTGACGATCTGCTGGTAGCGATCGGCGGTCTCGACGTCGACGAGGTTGAGCATCGACACATTCACCGACAGCTTCAATTCCACACCCGCGTCCGCCCAGCGCCGCCGCCAGCGACAGCTACGCTCGAGCATGCGTTCGGTCAGTTCGCCGATCAGGCCTTCGCGTTCGAACAGCGGCACGAAGCGGCCCGGGCCGATGAGACGACCCTCGTGCTTCCAGCGCGCCAACGCCTCGACACCGATCACATGCCCGGTGCTGATCGCGATCTTCGGTTGGAACCACGGCTCGAACTCGTCCGCAGCGAGCCCGCGCCGCAATGCACCCGGAGAGATTTCGATGTCCGGCTCGGCAACCGGATCTTCTTCATTGTTGTGGAACTGGCCGAGAACTTCAGCCAGCTTGAGCGTCGTCAGCGGCTTTTCGACCACGCCGAGCACGCGCAAGCCGTACGCGCGCGCCATGCCCTGCACCGTGTTCAACAGGGCCGGATCGAGTGCGCTGGTCAACGCGATCGCGCCGACACGTTTCTGCTGGGCAACGTGGCCAATGAATTCGATGCCGTCCATTTCCGGCAAGTCGAGATCGACCAGCACGATATCGGTCGGTGTCGACGACGCCTGCAAGGCGGCGAGTGCGGCGCGACCGTCGGCTACCGCGTCTACGCGCTTGAGCCCAAGCTCCTCGAGCAAGCGCAGCGCGACGCGCCGCTGGAAGCCGTGGTCCTCGACGACCAGCACCGACAAGTCCGAAAGCCGCATCGTTCGCCCCCTCCCGAGGGATCCAGACTAACGCAACTTGCGGCAATGTGAAGAATACGCGTCGTGGCGATCGCACCCGCCTGGCCGTGAAAGCGGTTCAACGCGTACCAAACAGGATGCGCCGCGCCTGCTCGTCGAGCGGCTTGTCCGTTTGCGGATTGACCTCGGCGGCACGCGCATAGGCGCGTTGCGTGGCGGCGCGCTGTGCGATCGCCGAGTGCCAGCGACGCACCTCGGCGAACGGCGCGAGATCAAGCGGTGCCTTCGAGTACGGGTTGATCCACGGGTAACAAGCCATGTCCGCAATCGTGTAAGCATCGCCGGCAATGAAGGCGCGGCCGCCGAGATGGCGCTCGAGCACGCCGAGCAGGCGCTCGGCCTCCTTCGTGTAACGCTCGATCGCATACGGGATCTTCTCCGGGGCATACACGCTGAAGTGCCCGTATTGTCCGGTCATGGGACCGAGGCCTCCCATCTGCCAGAACAGCCATTGCAGGACCTCCGCGCGACCACGCGGATCCGCCGGGATGAACCGCCCGATCTTGTCGGCCAGATAGAGCAGGATCGCGCCCGACTCGAACAGGCTGAGCGGTGTACCGCCATCGGAGGGCATGTGGTCGACGATCGCCGGCATGCGGTTGTTCGGCGCGATCGCGAGGAATTCCGGCCTGAACTGTTCGCCCTTGCCGATGTCGACGGGCTTGATCGCGTAGTCGAGTCCGGCCTCCTCGAGGAACATGGTGATCTTGTGGCCGTTCGGTGTCGGCCAGTAGTGAAGGTCGATCATGTCGTCTCCTCGGGGTTCGCGCCTTGCGACGACGTTGAGGCACTGGCAGCCGTTGTCAACATCGCGCTCGTCGATCACCTGGCTTGCGAAGGAAAACCGGATCCCGTGTCGCCGGCCATCCATGGCCTGCACGGGATGAGTTCGTCCTGAACTCACTTGCCGATGCAGAAAGACGCGAAGATCTCGCCGAGCAGGTCGTCGTTGCTGAATTCCCCGGTGATCTCGCCGAGCGCGCGCTGCACGCAGCGCAGTTCCTCCGCGGCGAGTTCGCCGGCGCTGTGCGCCGCCAGCACGCTCGCGGCGGCGTCGAAATGCGCCTGCGCGCGCTCGAGCGCGGCGACGTGGCGCGCACGTGCCGTGAACGCGCCCGCCGGATTCTCGCTTTGGCCCGCCAGCTGCTTGAGCGCCTCCACCAGCAGCTCGAGGCCCGTACGCGAACGCGCCGACAGCCAGACGTGCAACGTGTCTCCGCGCTGGCTGCTGTCGGCGGCAGTGCCCCGGATGTCGATCTTGTTGTGCACGACGATGCGCGCGACATGCGGCGCTATTTCGTCGAGCAGGCCGAGGTCGCTGTTGCCATCGCCGTCGGTAACGAGAACGGCGACATCCGCGCGTTCGAGTTCCATGCGCGCGCGGCGCACGCCCTCGCGCTCGACCACGTCGGCCGCGTCGCGCAGCCCTGCGGTATCGACCAGGGTCAGCGCGATGCCGTCGAGGTCGATCGTCTCGCGCAGCACATCGCGCGTCGTACCGGCCACGTCGGTGACGATCGCGCGATCACTCGCGGCGAGCGCGTTCATGAGGCTCGACTTGCCGACATTCGGACGCCCGACGATGACGACGTGCAGGCCATCCGCGAGACGCACGCCGCGGCGTGTCGCGCCGAGCAGGTCGAGCAGGTCGTGTCGCACGGACTGCAGCTGCGCAGCGAGTTCCGGCGCGGCGAGGAAATCGATCTCTTCTTCGGGGAAATCGATCGCCGATTCGATCCACACGCGCACGCGCACCACGCGCGTAGTCAGGGCGTGCACACGCCCGGAAAATTCGCCTTCGAGACTGCGCTGCGCGGCGCGCGCGGCGGCTTCGGAGCCGCTCGCGATCAGGTCGGCCACGGCTTCCGCCTGAGCGAGGTCGAGTTGGCCGTTCAGGAATGCGCGCTCGGAAAATTCGCCGGCACGTGCATGGCGTGCGCCGAGTTCGAACATGCGCGCGAGCAGCAGGCGCAGCACGACCGGGCTCCCATGCGGTTGCAGTTCGAGCACGTCCTCGCCGGTGTACGAACGCGGCGCGGGAAACCACAGCAACAGGCCGCGATCGATGATTTCGCCGGCGGCGGACCGGAACGGCGTGTAGTGCGCATGGCGCGCGCGCGGCGCGCGGCCGAGCAACGTATGCGCAATCGCCGCCGCCCGCGGACCGGATACGCGCAACACGCCGACACCGCCCGCGCCGGGCGCACTCGCCACGGCTGCGATCGTGTCGGCGCGGGTATTCATCGCATCAGGCTTGCGCTTTCTCGCCGGCCTCGATGCGCCGCGTGATGATCCACTGCTGCAGCAGGCCGAGGCCGCCGTTGACGGTGTAATACAGCACGAGACCGGCCGGGAAGAACGCGAACAGCACCGAGAACGCGACCGGCATGATCTTCATCATCTTGGCCTGGGTCGGATCCATGCCGGCGGTCGGTGTGAGCGTGGTCGTCGCGATCATCACCAGTGCGTTCAGCACTGGCAGCACGTAGTAGGGATCGGGAGCGGTGAGGTTGTGGATCCAGCCGATGAACGGTGCCTGGCGCAACTCGACGCTTTCCAGCAGCACCCAGTACAGCGCGAAGAACACCGGGATCTGGATCAGCATCGGGAAGCAGCCCGCGAGCGGGTTCACCTTCTCCTTCTGGTACAGCTCCATCATCGCCTGGTTCTTCTTCTGCGAATCACCGGCATAGCGCTCGTTGAGCGCGGCGATGCGCGGCTGCAACTTGCGCATCTTCGCGCCGGAGCGGAACTGCGTTTCGCTGAGCTTGAAGAATGCAGCCTTGATCAGCAGCACCAGCAGGATGATCGCGAAGCCCCAGTTGCCGGTCAGTTTGTGCAGCTGCGCGAGCAGCCAATGCAGCGGTTCGGCGATCACCGTGAACATGCCGTAGTCGACCGTCAAAGCGAGTCCCGGCGCGATCTGGTCGAGCGTGCTCTGCAGCTTCGGTCCGATGTACAGGCGCGCGTGGGCGGTCTTCGTCTCGCCGGGCGCGATCGCGATGGACGGTGACTGGGCGGTGATCAGATAGCGCGGCACTTCACCACCCTGCGCGGTCTTCGCGAGGTAGGTCGTCGTCGTGTAGCGCTCCGTTTCGGAGGTGTCGGGAATCCACGCCGCGAAGAAGTAGTGCTGCAACATCGCGGCCCAGCCGCCACTGAATTCGGCCTGCAGCGGCTTCTTCGCAAAGTCGTCGAACTTCAGTTTCTGGAACTTGTCGCCCGGGCTGTACCACGCCGCGCCGACGAAGCTGTAGCGTTCGATGTTGCTGTAGCCCTTGATGCCGCTGGTATCGATTACCGGCGGCACACGCTGCAATCGGCGGTAGGCGTTGCCGCTCCATGCGGCGGTGCCCTTGTTGTCGATTTCCTCGCGCTGGTCGACCACGTAGCTGCCGCGTTTGAACACGAACACCTTGCGCACGCTGATGCCGGAAGCGTCGGTCCAGGTCAGCGGCACTTCGACCGAGTCGCTGCCGTCGGCAAGCGCGTACGCGAGCTTCTCCGCGCTGAACTTCGCCTGGTGGTCCGGCGCGGCGCCGTTCGCGCTGACGAGACCGCTCTGGACCTCGAAAAAAGTCGCATCGTTGCTGTCGAGCAGGCGCTTGGGATGCGCGAAATCCTTCGGCTCCAACGGATAGGCGAGCAGATCGGCGACCACGACATTGCCACCGCGCGTATCGATTTCGACGCGCAGCACATCGGTAGTCACGACGACGCGCGGCGCCGCGTCCACGCCGGGCGCGGATGTCGGCGCCGCTGCCTGTGTGGACGCGCCGTCCAGTGGCGGAGCCGCCGGCGCGGCGGCATCGGATCCCGCGTTGCCGGGCGGCGCCACCGGAGCAGTCGAGGCGCTCGTCGCGGTGGTCGCCGACGGCGCCTTGTTGTAGTCCTCCTGCCATTGCATCCAGAACAGGTAGCCGATGAACAGCAGGGCGATCAGCAGGAAGTTGCGAGGGCTCGTCATGATGGAACCGGTTGGGCGGATGGGTGCCTCGTCGGCGCTCGCTGACCGGTCGCGCGGATCGCGACCGCTTCGATGTGCGGGACGGGGTCGGGCGCGCGCACGAGGCGCAGCGCATGCAAGTCAGTCGCGCATTGTGCCGGGGGCATTCGCTGCGTTCAACGCCGTGATGCGCTGCCACAGATGCACGAACTCGGCATGCAGGGTCGGATTGTCCTGCAGGTCGGCGCTGCTTCGGGCAATCACGAGGATATCGAGCGCCGGGATGAGGGCTCGATGGCGACGGAAGCTGTCGCGCGCAATGCGCTTGATGCGATTGCGCCGAACCGCCTTCTTGGAAACCCGTTTGGAGACCGCGAGGCCCATGCGCGCGTCGCCGGTTTCGCTCACGGCGACTTCGGCAGTCAGATGGCGGGTGCCGACCCGCCGGCTGCAGGTGCGCAGCCGGGCGAAGTCGCGGGCGGTCAGCAGGCGCGCCGCGCGTGGAAAGTTAGCGGGCGCCATTGCGTTTGCAGCGAAGGTGTCAGACAGCCAGGCGCTTGCGGCCCTTGGCGCGGCGCGCGTTGATGACCTTGCGGCCACCACGGGTCTTCATGCGGGCGCGGAATCCGTGGTCGCGGACGCGCTTGAGATTGCTCGGCTGGTAGGTGCGCTTGGTGGCCATGGCGTTACGCAATGCGTTGAAGGAAAAGGGCGCGGATGGTAGGGGCCACGCGCATGCAATGTCAAGTTCGGTGGACCCGGTCGGCAACGGAGTCGCCAGAGAGCGGACGGCGGCGCTGCAGGGCGTACTGCTAGACTTCCCGCCTTGCGGTCACCCGCCCTGGAGGGCTCGTACCGCCTTCTGGAAGCACCCTGGCGATGAATGAACTTTGGCGACGCTGCCTGTCCCGCCTCGAGGCGGAATTCAGCGTGGAGGACCTGCACACCTATCTGGCACCGCTGCAGGTGAGCGAAGAAGAATCGGGTTTCACCCTCTGGGCTCCGAACGCGTACACGATGGAAGCCGTCCGCGAACGCTTCCTCGGGCCGATCGTCGAGATCCTGGAACACCTCAGCGACGGTCCGATTGCGGTCGATGTCAAGGTCGGCACCCGCACGCCGATCCCTGCTGCCGCCCGATCGACGGCGCGCCCGCGCGGCGGCGATGCAAGGCCTGCCGGCCCGGAATCGAATCTCGAGCCGAACTACACCTTCGAGAATTTCGTCGAAGGCAAGTCCAACCAGCTGGGCAAGGCCGCCGCGACCCAGGTCGCGATGAATCCCGGGCGCGCATACAACCCGCTGCTGCTGTATGGCGGCACCGGCCTCGGCAAGACCCATCTGATGCATGCGGCCGGCAATCTGATGCGGGCCAACAAGCCCGACGTGAAGATCATGTACTTGCGCTCCGAGCAGTTCGTCAGCGGCATGGTGCGCGCGCTGCAGCAGAAGGGCATGGACGACTTCAAGCGACGTTTTCGTTCGGTCGACGCGCTCCTCATCGACGACATCCAGTTCTTCGCAGGCAAGGAAGCGACTCAGGAAGAATTCTTCCATACCTTCAACGCGCTGTTTGAAGGCAAGCAGCAGATCATCCTGACCTGCGATCGCTATCCGAAGGAAGTGGACCGGCTGGAGCCACGGTTGAAGTCGCGTCTCGGCTGGGGTCTGTCGGTCGCGATCGAACCACCCGACTTCGAGACGCGCGCGGCGATCGTGCTGGCGAAGGCGCAAGCGAAGGGAGTCGAGTTGCCGGAAGAGGTCGCGACCCTGATGGCGAAGCGGATGCGCTCGAACGTGCGCGACCTCGAGGGTGCGCTGAACACGCTGGTCGCCCGCGCCAACTTCGAGGGGCGTCGTATCAGCAGTGATTTTGCCCAGGAGACCTTGCGCGACCTGCTGACCGTGCACGCACAGGCCATCACGATCCCGAACATCCAGAGGACCGTGGCAGACTACTACCAGCTGCGCCTCGCCGATTTGCTGTCGAAGAAGCGCAGTCGTTCGATCGCTCGGCCGCGGCAGATGGCGATGGGTCTCGCGAAGGAATTGACCGAACACAGCCTCCCGGAAATCGGCGATGCGTTCGGCGGTCGCGACCACACCACCGTATTGCACGCATGCCGGACGATCCGGGACATGCGCGAGACCGATGGCAAGCTGCGACAGGACTGGGAAAAGCTCGTGCGCGCGTTGACCGAATGATGTTCCGGGGCTGTGGACAAGCTGTGGAAACGACGTGCCGCCGATTATTATCCACAATCCGCCCACAGGCGCCGGGCGCGGTTCCAAGCCGCGAGTTCATGGTGTAAGTGTTTCATAAACAACGGGTTTATCCGAAAATTTGGGTTACACACAGCACCTACAACAAACATTGCTCCACAAAAAACATAAAGACAGGACCGGCAGACCATGCGATTCAGCATCCAGCGCGAAACCCTTCTGAAGCGGTTGCAGCACGTTGTGGGCGTGGTCGAGCGCCGACAGACCTTGCCTGTTCTGGCGAACCTGCTTGTGGTGGTCGATTCGTCTTCCGTCGCGTTCACCGGAACGGACCTCGAAGTCGAGATGGTGGCGCGCACCACCGCGGATGATCTTGAACCAGGTGAGGTGACGGTGCCCGCGCGCAAATTGTTCGATATCTGTCGGGCACTGCCGGATGGCTGCCGGATCAAGTTGGAGCAGAACGGCGAGCGCGTGACGGTGAGCGCCGGACGCAGCCGATTCACCCTCGCGACGTTGCCGGCAACGGAGTTTCCGACCATCGAGAACATCGAACTGGTCGAGCGCGTGGCGCTGCCGGAGGCGAGCCTCAAGGAAATGATGGATCGTACGGGCTTCGCGATGGCGCATCAGGACGTTCGCTACTACCTCAACGGCATGCTGCTCGACTTGCGCGAACACGTGCTGCGCTGTGTCGCGACGGACGGGCATCGTCTCGCCCTCGCCGAAACACGTCTTGAAACGAAGATTGCTTCGCCGCGGCAGGTGATCGTTCCGCGCAAGGGCATCAACGAGCTGCAGGGCCTGTTCGAGGCCGGCGACGGCGTGGTGGAGCTCGAATTCGCACGCAACCACTTGCGGGTGCGCCGTGGCGACGTGACGTTCACCTCCAAGCTGATCGACGGGCGATTCCCGGACTATGAGGCGGTGATTCCTATCGGTGCCGACAAGGAAGTGCGCCTTCAGCGAGACGACATGCGGGCGGCCCTGCAGCGCGCAGCGATCCTGTCGAACGAGAAGTACCGGGGCGTCAAGATCGAAGTGGCACCGAACCGCGTGCGCATCGTCGCGCACAACCCCGAGCAGGAAGAGGCGGTGGAAGAAGTCGAGGCGCGTACCGGTGTTTCCGAACTCAGCGTGGGGTTCAACGTGAATTACCTGCTGGATGCGCTGGGCGCGATCAGCAGCGAGGAAGTCCTGTTGTGCTTGCGTGATGGCCAGTCGAGCTGCCTCGTGCGCAAGCCGGACTCCGACGACACGCGGCACGTGATCATGCCGTTGAGGCTCTGATTGCCGCGATCTTCCGCAGATGGCGACGCTGGCGAGCAGCGGCGTCGCATCCTTCGCGATGAGCCCCAATGAAGTTGCGCGCCCTGCGGATCGAGAATCTGCGCCTGATCGAATCGAGCGAGATCGAATTATCGCCTGACTGGAATGTGTTCGTCGGTGGCAACGGGGCGGGCAAGACGACGCTGCTCGAAGCGGCATTTCTGTTGTCTCACGGCCGTTCGTTCCGTTCGACAGTGCGCGATACCCTCTCGCGCGAAGGCAGTTCCGGCTATTCGGTATTTGGGGAAATCGAGCGTCGTGATATCGCCGAGCGTGTCGGGCTGGCGCGTCATCAACGCAAGCTCGAGGCGCGTCTCAATGGCAGCGCGATCGCGATTGGCGAGCTCATGCGGCTGGCGGCGATCGTCTGCTTCGAACCCGGATCACACGCGTTGATCGGGGGCCCATCCGACGAACGCAGGCGTTACCTCGACTGGGGCGTGTTCCACGTGGAACAGGATTTCCTGGTGACGTGGCGGCGCTACCAGCGCGCATTGCGCCAGCGAAACGTGCTCCTGCGGCAAAGCGCGCCCGGGCGGGAAATGGAGCCGTGGAATCGGGAGCTGTCTGTTGCGGCGACGCCGCTGACTGCGCAGAGACGGCGATATTTTGACGCGCTGCGCCCACTCGCAACGCGCTATTTGCGCGAGTTCCTTCCGGAGCTCGGAGCACCGCTGTTGGCGTTCCGCCCCGGTTTCGACGATACCTCGGATCTTGCCGAGTCCCTGGCGGCGGCGACGGATCAAGACCGCGCGCGGGGCTATACCGGGGCAGGGCCGCACCGGACGGACTGGTCGGTCTCATTCGAAAGGATGGCGCGGCGGGAATACCTGTCACGTGGACAGGAGAAGTTGTGCGCGTTTGCGTTCGTGCTTGCACAAGCGCACTTGTTCGAGGTCGGCTTTGGGGAATGGCCGGTCGTGTGCCTCGACGATCTTTCGTCGGAGGTGGATGCGGCGCACCTGGTACGGATCCTTGGCGCGATCGACGAGAGTGGGGCGCAGGTCTTACTCACGGGAACGGCAGAGCCTGCGGAGCTCAAGAGCTTGCGCCGGCCGATCAGCAGGTTCCACGTGGAACATGGGCGTATTGCGCGGCTGCTATAATCCACCGATTCACTGTCGTACCACCGGCGCGCTTCCATGGCGTGCCGGATTGTCGTGCCGGAGACCGAATGACCGACCAATACGATTCAAGCAAGATCAAGGTCTTGAAGGGGCTGGAAGCGGTCCGCAAGCGGCCCGGCATGTATATCGGCGATACCGACGACGGCACCGGCCTGCACCACATGGTGTTCGAGGTCGTCGACAACTCGATCGATGAAGCCCTCGCCGGCTATTGCGATCACGTCGTCGTGACCATCCACGCCGACGGCTCCGTCAGCGTTGAAGACAACGGGCGCGGCATTCCGGTCGGCATCCAGCCGGAGGAGGGGCGTTCGGCGGCCGAAGTCGTGATGACCGTGCTCCATGCCGGTGGCAAATTCGACGACAACAGCTACAAGGTTTCCGGCGGGCTGCACGGCGTCGGCGTTTCGGTGGTCAATGCGCTGTCGGATCATCTGTGGCTGACGATCTACCGCGATGGCCATGAGCACCGCCAGGAGTATGCACTCGGCGAACCGGTCTACCCGCTGAAAGTGGTTGGTCCTTCCAGCAAGCGCGGCACGACCGTGCGCTTCCATCCAAGTCTCGGGACGTTCTCCCAGATCGAGTTCCACTACGACATTCTCGCGAAGCGTCTGCGCGAACTTTCGTTCCTGAATTCCGGCGTCAAGATCGAGCTGATCGACGAACGCAGCGACAAGCGAGACGTGTTCGAGTACGAGGGCGGAATCCGCTCGTTCGTCGAACACCTGGCGCAGCTGAAGACACCGCTGCATGCGCAGGTCGTGAATTTCAGCGCGCAGCACGAAGGCACCACCGTTGATGTCGCGATGCAATGGACCGACGCCTACCAGGAGACGGTTTTCTGCTTCACCAACAACATCCCGCAACGCGATGGCGGTACCCACCTCGCGGGTTTCCGCGGTGCGTTGACGCGCACGCTGTCCAACTACATCGAGGCAGCCGGTCTGCAGAGGACCGCGAAGGTCGCGCTTTCAGGCGACGACATGCGCGAAGGGCTGATTGCGGTCTTGTCGGTCAAGGTGCCGGATCCGAAGTTCTCCTCGCAGACCAAGGACAAACTGGTCTCCAGCGAGGTCAAGGGTGTCGTCGAGTCGATCGTCAATCAGAAGCTCGAGGAGTTCCTGCTCGAGAATCCGGGCGAGGCGCGCGCGATCGCCGCCAAGGTAGTCGACGCCGCCCGCGCTCGCGAGGCGGCGCGCAAGGCGCGCGAGATGACGCGGCGCAAGGGTGCGCTCGACATCGCCGGCCTGCCCGGCAAGCTCGCGGATTGCCAGGAAAAGGACCCGGCATTGTCGGAGTTGTTCATTGTCGAGGGTGATTCGGCCGGTGGTTCCGCCAAGCAGGGCAGGAACCGCAAGAACCAGGCAATCCTCCCGCTGAAGGGCAAGATCCTCAATGTCGAACGCGCACGTTTCGATCGCATGCTCGGCTCCGCCGAGGTCGGCACCCTGATCACCGCGCTCGGCACCGGAATCGGCAAGGACGAGTTCAACGTCGACAAGCTGCGCTATCACCGCATCATCATCATGACCGACGCCGACGTCGACGGTTCGCACATCCGTACCTTGCTGCTGACGTTCTTCTATCGCCAGATGCCGTCGCTGATCGAACGCGGCTACATCTATATCGGCCTGCCGCCGCTGTACAAGTTGAAACAGGGAAAACAGGAAATTTACCTCAAGGACGACGGCGCGCTGAACGCATACCTGATCTCGAACGCCGTCGATGGCGCCGAACTCGCCTATGCGCCGGACGCGCCGTCGGTCACCGGCGCCGGCCTTGAGAAGCTGATGGGGCTGTATCGCGCTGCACTCGACCAGATCGAGCGTCTGGCGTTCCGTTTCGACGGCGCATTCCTGCGCGCGCTGCTCGATGCTCCCTTCACAACCGATGCCTGGCAAGACGAAACAGCGCTGCGGGACTGGATCGCGCGGCTCTCGGCGGCGCTCGCAAGCTCGGGTCTCGGCAAACCCCGCTATGCACTGCGGATTCAGCCGGCGAGCGCGGACCATGCGCAGACTCTGGTCATCGAACGCGACCAGCACGGTTTGCGCCATACGCAGACCTTGCCCGCAACGTTTCTCTCGGCGCCGGAGTTCAGGCCGATCGTCGACGCCGCGAGCCAGCTTGCTGGTCTGGTCCAACCAGGCGCGCAGGTGCGTCGAGGTGGCAAGAGCGTGGCGATCAGCGGTTTCGGCCAAGCCTACGAATGGCTCATGGATGAAGCCAAGCGTGGCCGGACCATCCAGCGCTTCAAGGGCCTCGGAGAGATGAACCCGGAGCAACTGTGGGACACCACGGTCAACCCGGATACACGGCGCCTGCTGCAGGTCAGCATCGAGGATGCGGTCGCCGCCGACCAGATCTTCTCGACGCTGATGGGCGACGTCGTCGAGCCACGCCGCTATTTCATCGAGCAGAACGCGCTGCGGGTAGCCAATCTCGACGTCTGACCGGCCCTCCGCCATCCACAGGATGCTGCTCCGCAGCATTCCGGATGGCGCAGGCCAAGCTTGTGCAGTTTGCGCGCGCAGCGGTACCCTCTGCGCCCTCGTTTTCGTCGCCCCCGCGGTAGACGATAACCTTCGTATGTCGTCCCAGTGGGGTGAACCGTCATGAAGCTCTCGAAGTGGCTCCTCGTCGCCATCTGCAGCACCGGCCTCGCGTGCAGCACCGGTGTGTTCGCGAAGGACAAGGCAGAAGCGAACAAGTATCCGAACGCCACCCGCAGCGACCCGAAGGTCAGCATGTCGGCAGGCGACCAGAAGCTGCTCAACAAGGCGGCCGACCTCGTCAACGACGGCAAGTCGGCCGAAGCGCAGCCGATGATCGAGAAGGTTCTCGGCAATGGCAGCGCAAGCGCGTATGCACAGGCATTCGCGCACCAGCTGATGGCGCAGGTCTACTACGATCAGGAAAAGGGTGCACAGTCGATCGAGGAGTACAGGAAGGCGATCGCGTTCAACGCACTGCCGAACGACGCGCAGTTCTCGCTGATCTATGCGCTCGCGCAGACCCAGGTGCAGGAAGAGAAGTACCAGGACGCACTCGCGACGCTGACGGACTGGGAGAAGCAGACCGGATCGCAGACCGCCGACGAGCTGGCGCTGAAGGCCAATGCCTACTATCGCGTTGAACAGTTCCAGCCGGCCATCGACACGATGAAGAAGGCGATGTCGATGACCGACAAGCCGAATGACAGCTGGTCGCAAATCCTGATGGCGAGCTATTTCGAACTCAACCAGTTCGACCAGGCTGCGGAGCTCGTGAAGGGTCAGCTGGCAAAGGACCCGAACAACAAGAAACTGGTCAACCAGCTCGCGACGATCTACATCCAGGGCGACAAGGACCAGTTGGCCCTCGACTTGATGGCGAAGGCGAAATCGCAGGGGCTGGTCACCACCAATGAAGACTACGTGCAGCTTGCGAAGATGTATGCGGCCGCGGACAAGCCGAAGGATTCGGCAGCGACGCTCAAGGAAGGCTTCTCGAAGGGCATCCTGCAGCCGACCTACGACAACTACAAGCTCATGGGCGATGTCTGTACCCAGAGCGAGGACGACGCCTGCGCGATCGAGGGCTACGGAAAGGCGTCGCCGATGTCGAAGGACGGCAACGTCGACTACCAGCTCGGTTACCTGATGTTCTACTCGGACAAGTCGAAGGATGCGGTCGAGGCGCTGACCCGGGCGATCTCCCGCGGCAGTCTGCGCCAGGAAGGGGAGGCTTACCTGTTGCGCGGCGATGCGCAGAACGACCTCGGGCAGAGCGCGGCAGCAACGGCGGACTGGCAAAAGGCGGCCGGCTTCGCCAGTACCAAGACGATGGCCGAGCAGCGCCTGAAGGCCGCCAAGGGCGGAGTGAAGATCAATCGCGCCAAGAAGAAGTGAGCGCACGCCAGGATGCCCGGATGGGCGCTCGACGCGTGGCTGCATGCCGCGCGACGAACCGGATAATGCGAGGACGATCGTGACCCCGCAGTGAGCCCTTGGACGTTGCAGGTTTTGCGTTACCGAAAACGACACACAACTCCATGATCGGAAGTCGATCGAGCGTCGCAAAAGCTTGTCGTAGGGGCATCGCCTGTTGTACCGTGGCTAGCTCTTGCGCCTGCGCTCCCGGGGATAGGGAATGAGCGTCGGCATCGTTCGGGCGACCGCACAGACATAATTTCGTTGGTCAATACTGATGGCTGATACCAATCAATCTGGCGGCGACACGTTCAGCTGGCGACGCGTTACCGCGTTCGCGAGCGCATTCGCCCTGCACGTTTTTGCATTCGCGATGATGATGGCGCCGGTTGCGCCACCGCCGGCGAAGGACAAGGCTGTCGACAAGAAGGTCACGGTCGAATTCATCGAGCCGCCACCGCCGCCGCCGCCGCCGCCGCCGCCGCCGCCGGAGCCGCCGAAGAAGCCGCCGCCGAAGGTGATCGAAAAGGTGCTGCCGCCGCCGAAGGCGCCGCCACCGCCGCCGGCACCGCCGGTGGTGACGGAAGAAGCGACGCCGATGTCGATCCCGGCAGCGCCTCCAGCGCCGCCGGCACCGCCGCCGCCGCCGGAAGACATCGCGCCGAGCGAAAACATCAGCTACCGTAAGATGCGTCCGCCGCGGTACCCGCCGATGGCTGCGCGTCAGCATCAGGAAGGCAAGGTGCTCCTGAAGGTGCTGGTCGGAGTCGACGGTTCGCCACAGGAAGTGACGATCGAGAAGTCCAGCGGCTCGCGCCTGCTGGACCAGGCCGCCATCGAAGCCGTCAAGACCTGGAAATTCAATCCAGGTTCAAAGGGTGGCAGACCCGCAACCGGGTATGCCTTGGTTCCCATTGATTTCCATTTGTCCGAATAGGGTAGCGCCATGCAGCAAGATGCCTCTCAGACCCCCGCAGCGGCTCAGCCTGCTGTCGTTCCCCCTCCTGGTGGTGGCGGCAATGCCGCGGCCATGAGCCAGATGGGTTTCCACGACCTGATCCAGAATTTCGACCTGCTCGGTTGGATCGTGTTCGTGACCCTCTGCATCATGTCGATCTCGTCGATCTATTTCGTGGTCGCCAACTTCCTGCGCAACAGCATGATCCGTGCGCGCATGGAGAAGGTCATCAACACATTCTGGGACACGCCCTCGGCGCAGGACGCCGTGCGTTTCCTCGAAGAGCAGCCGAAGGGCGAGCCGTTCTCGAAGATCGCGCTCGATGCGGCCCAGGCCGCCGCGCACCATCAGCGCAACGAAGGCAGCCGCCTGGTCGAGGCGCTGAATCGCTCCGAGTTCATCGATCGCTCGCTGCGTCAGGCAGTCGCCCGCGAAAGCCTGCGCCTCGAAGGCGGCATGACCGTGCTGGCCACGGTTGGTTCGTCGGCTCCGTTCGTCGGCCTGCTCGGCACCGTCTGGGGCATCTACCACGCGCTGATCAAGATCGCCGCGTCGGGCAATGCCTCGATGGAAGCGGTGGCTGGCCCCGTCGGCGAAGCGCTGATCATGACCGCGTTCGGTCTGTTCGTCGCGATCCCGGCCGTGCTCGCCTACAACTTCTTCGTGCGCCAGAACCGCGTGATCTATGCGCGCTTCGACGAATTCGCGCACGACCTGCACGATTTCTTCGCGACCGGTTCGCGCGTCGACAGCAGCGCCGCTCCGGTTGCTGCTGCGAGGAAGTAAGCCATGGCAATGAGCACGGGTGGTTCGGGCGGCGGCCCGATGGCGGAAATCAACGTCACGCCGCTCGTCGACGTGATGCTGGTGCTTCTGATCATCTTCATGATCACGGCACCGCTGATGTCGCACAAGATCAGGATCGACCTGCCGCAGGCCAATCCGCACGTGGTCGATCAGCCCCAGCCGGAGCCGCTCGACCTCGCGATCAAGGAGAACGGCGACCTGTTCCTCAACGACGAGCCGGTCACCGACGCGATCCTGCAATCGCAGCTGCGCGTCGCGGCGCAGAAGAGCCCCCAGCCGGAACTGCAGATCCGCGCCGACAAGCCGACGCAGTGGCAGAAGATCGCCACGGTGATGGCAGAGGCGAAGGCGGTCGGCATGGTCAAGCTCGGCTTCATGACGACCGGCGGCAACGATCAGTAAGCGGTTGCGTCATGGTCTGAAAAACAACGGCGCTGCGGCAACGCAGCGCCGTTTTTATGTCCATGGATGGACGGTATGCCGGAATTGCAGGAGCAAATTCCGGCGGTCCATGGATGGACGGTACGCCGGAACTGCAGGAGCAAATTCCGGCAGCCTCACTACTTCCCAGCGGGTCGGTCCGCGGATGCTCTGGCACCGGTGACACACCTCACGACCTATGGGTCGCAGGAGCGTTTGGCGCGCGCCGATCACCACGCGGTTTGTACCGCCGCTGCGGGTGGGCGTAAGCTGATGTCGCGGAAACCACCCGCGATGACGGAGACCGGCATGACCACCGATGCATTCCGCTCCCACGCTGCCCGCGCCGAGATCAATGTGACGCCATTGATCGACGTGCTGCTCGCCCTGGTCGTGATCCTCATCGTTGCCGCGCCGATTGCGCTGCGCCGGCTGCCGCTGCCGGGGGACTCGCACCGGTCCGGCAATCCGCACACGCTCGCATTGTCGATCCTCTCCACCGGCGAGCTCTATCTGGAGGGTGTGGCGGTGAATCGCGCGCAGCTCTCGGATACATTGTCGGTGGAAGCGGCTGCGGCACAGCCGCCGGTGCTGGAGATCCGGTCCGACGCGAATACGCCCTACGAAAAGGTCGCGGACACGCTCGCCCTCGCCCAGCGCAGCGGGCTCGGCATCAGCATCCTCGATACGCGCGCGGTTCGTTGACGCGCTCGAGCGATCAGCGGTCGGCCAGGATCGCCAGATAGGCGCGCACGGTCGCAGCGAGTCCTTCGTACAGCGCTTCGCCGATCAGGGCGTGGCCGATCGAAACCTCGGCGAGGAACGGAATCGCGTACTTGAGCGCGCCGAGGTTGCGTTGGCTGAGATCGTGCCCCGCATTGACGCCGAGTCCAACCGCGCGTGCCCGCTCGGCCGTGCGCACGCAGTCAGCCAGAGCCTGCGCATGGTCGCCGCGCGCAAACGCGCGCGCATAGGGTTCGGTATAGATCTCGATGCGGTCCGCGCCGATCTCGGCGGCGCGTTCGAGCGCATTGCAGCCCGCGTCGACGAACAGACTCACGCGGCAACCGATCGCTTTCAGCTCGCGCACCAGCGGCATGAGGCGTGCAGCATCCCGCGCCAGGTCGAAGCCGTGGTCCGAGGTGATCTGCGCATCGCCATCAGGGACGAGGGTCGCTTGCGCCGGGCGCGCCGAGCGCGCCAGCTCGACGAAACCAGGGTAGCTTCCACGCGCAGGTGCAAACGGATTGCCTTCGAGGTTGTACTCGATCGTCGTCCCGGCTGCTTCATGTGCATTCAGCGCGGCGCCGATTCGTGCCACGTCGTCGACGCGGATGTGGCGCTGGTCCGGACGCGGGTGCACGGTGATGCCTTGGCAGCCGGCCGCGATCACCGCCCGCGCAGCGGCGACCGGATCGGGCTCGGCGTGTCCACGTGAATTGCGCAGCACCGCGATCTTGTTGATATTGACGCTGAGGGCGGTCATCGCCGCATGATCGTCGAACGCTGCACGCCTGTCGAACGTCGCGCGAGGATCGCCGTCCTCGCCTGCTAGCGGCAACTCTCGCTGATCTGCTTCCACGCCACCGGCTCCCAGTAGGCGCCGTCCTTCCAGGTCGCGCGCTGCCCGTCGTCGAGGCGTGCGGCAATCAGGCTGGTGGTATCCGCTGCGACCTCGACCTCGATCGTCTTGTAGTGGCTCGCGCTCGGTCCGGCATTGCGCAGGCGATCATTGAAGGGCAGATAGCGACTGTCGATCTGCTCGCTGACCTTGACCGCGTGTCGACCCGTAGCGACACGGAACGAATGCGACCCCTGCGGCCCTGGCGTCACGCCATCGATGCTGATGATCTTCGCCGCGTGCAGGCGTTCCTGGCGTGGCGCGACGTCGAAGTCGCTGATGCGACCGCAGCCCGCGCCGGCCGCGATCGACCCGCCGCCGGCCGCCGCGACCTGTTCCCCACCTCCGATAGTCAGTCGCATCGCCGGCAAGTAAATGCTCGACAAGGTGCCGTTCAGTACCTGCGTGCGACCTTCGCGTCGCACGTCGAAGCCGAGGGCAGCGCCGTTCGGCAACGCCTCGACGGTGCGTCGCAGGAGCGCGGCGCCGGTATCGGTGGTCGCCAGCGATTGGCCGTTGACCGCCACCAGCACGTCGCCGCTGCGCACACCCATCTTCTCGGCTGCACCGCCCGGCGTGATCGCAAGCACATGCACGCCGTCGTGATCCTTGCGTGCGCTGTCGACCAGCACGCCGAGGTTGCTCACCTGCTGTGCCGGAGCATCGATGTCGAGGTGGATCTGCTCCGCCGTCGTGCCGCTGAACGCGCCGCTCTCGATCAGCTCGGTCATGACCGCGCGCAGCTCGGCGCGCAGCCGCTGTTCGACGCCCACGCCCGCACCGGCATCGGCACGCAACGCCGCGCCCGTCATCTGTGCCGCCAGTGGCACGGCAGTTTGTGCATGCGCGCCTTCGATCGCCGCGACCGCCAAGGCGAGCGCTGCGATCGAGCGAAGGCCGGATTTGCTGCTCATCTCATCACCTCTGTCGTCGATCATATCTGCGTAATGCTGTCATCGCGATCGACGACACCATTGCGCAATCCGTCTATCAGGCCCCGCAAGGCGCGATTGCGTTGCTGCCACAGCGGGGAAAGCTCATCCATCCCGGCGCCGCGGTCGTATGCGGCCTGCAGTTGGGCGTCGATGGCGCGCAGGTGCGTCGTGCCGATGGTGGGTGCATGGGTTCCGGCAAGCTTCGTCCATTCATCTTCCAACGCGCGCGACTGGTCCTGCATCGTGCTGCGATCCTCCGATGCCGGCTGTCGCAACGAAGGGACGAGCACGACGATCGCCAGCGCCGCCGCGATCGCTCCGCCGAGCGCTCCTGCTGTCCGCCAGCGTCGCCGCGCGAGGCGCTGCTGCTGGGTTGCAGCGATGCGCGACCACAATGCCGCATCCGGAACGAATTCCGGCAGCTGCCGCGGATCAAATCGGCGGACGGGTCGATCGTGTTCACTCATCGTTGCGTCCTCCCGCTGTGCCAGCTGCTTCGTCGCCGAGACGCTTCAGCGCGCGCGCTAGGATCGATTTCGAATAACTCTCGCTTTGCCCGAACAAATCCGCGAGTTCCTTGTGGGTGTAGCCCTCCACCTCGTGCAGCACGACGACGGCGCGCGCACGTGGCGGAAGGCGTTGCAGCAGCGACCACGCATCCACGCCGTCTTCCGCATCCATCGCGCTCGCCGGCATCGCTTCAAACAGGGCATCGACGTCGTCCTCGCGGAAGCGCTGGCGCGAGCGCAACACGTCGATCGTCGCGTTCGCAGTCAGCCGCTTGAGCCAGGCGCCGAACGGGGCATCGCCGCGGAAGCCGCGCAGCGTTGCGAACATCTTCAGGAACACTTCCTGCACGATGTCCTCGGCACCGCTCGGCTCACCCAGCACGCGCAGCGCGAGTGTGTAGCAGGCGCCCGCGAAGCGCTCGTAGATCGCGGCAAACGCCGCCATCTCGCCGCGCCGCGCCCGCTCCAGCGTGACCCGGTCGAGTGTTTGGCCGAAGCCGGAACCACCGGGCGGCGCCTCCACGTAGCTGGTCTGTCCGTCTGCCATTCCATGCAATGGACGGTCCAGCGAACCGGAACGTCGCTGGTCGGCATTCATCGCGACAGGTGGAACAGCTGCACGGCGCGCGGCGGGCCACGCCAAGCGAGACTGCCGAGCACGCCCATGGCCGGGCTGAAGCGCACGACCTGCCATTCGTCCGGCCGACCCGCCTCCGCGGCGATCGCCCGCATCGGTCCCGCCTCCCCGTCCGCGGCCAGCTCGAACTCGACCCGATCCAGGCCGAAGCCGAGCCCGGCGCCGAGCGCCTTCAGCACGGCTTCCTTGCGCGTCCACAGCTGCAGGAACGCACCCAGCCGGCGAGCGGGCTCCACCCGGGCAAGCGCGGCGCTCTCATGTGCAGCGAAGAAGCGTTCGGAGACACCGGCCACCGACACGGTGCGTTCGCCCGGTTCGATGTCGACACCGAGGGGCTGGTCCCGCGCAAAAGCCAGCACCGCATGTGTTCCCGCGTGGCTGACGTTGAACTCCAGCCAGGGCAATGCGCTCACGAACGGCTTGCCGTGGCTACCGCTTTCGATCGTGAAGGGGGCATCGCCCGCATAGTGGAGCAGCAGTCGCTCCAGCGCTTCCCGCGCGACCGTGCGCACGCCGCGAGCATCGCGCGCGCGCAGGCTCCAGACGTGGATCGCCTGGTCGAGCGCGGGGATCGGTTCGGCGCAACCGAAGGGTAGTCGGTGGTCAGCGTCGCTCATCGTCAGCAGGTTGCACGCATGCCGGCATTTGCTCCTGCAATTCGACCCCCACGAATGTGGGAAGTGTTCGCGGATGCCGTGAGCATCCGCGTTCCCGGCATTCCGCCCATCCATGGATACCAAAAGGCCGGCTTGCGCCGGCCCGGTTCGGTTCGAGCGCCACCACGTTTCAGGTCGCGCGCTTGAACAGCCCGATCAGCACCAGCAGGATGATCGCACCGATCATCGCATTGATGATCGCGGCGAGCATGCCACCACCAATGGCGAGTCCGAGGCGCGGCAGCAGGAAACCCGCGAGGAACGCGCCGACGATGCCGACGACGATGTTGCCGACCAGACCGAAGCCGTGGCCCTTGACGATCTGGCCGGCCAACCAGCCGGCGACCGCGCCAACCACGAGGAAGATGAGGAGCGATTCGAGAGTCACGCCAACCTCCAGTACATGCGTCGCCCGATGCGACCGGCCGATTGTGCGTCAGCTGGCCGAACGGCGCACGGTGCGTTGCGGCGCAGCCGGTTCAGCCTGACTGCCGGTCGTCGCTGCGCGCCGGCTCGCGCACCGGCTGTACCGAAGGCTGTGCGATGGCAGGCTTCACGACCGGCTTGCGCATCGCGACAAAATCTTCGCCTGAAGCCATGGCGACATCCGGCCGCGCATTGGCGGCGACACGATCCGCAGCCAGGGAAACCACGAAGCCGACGAAGCCGATGATGCCGGCCAGCAGCGAGATCAGGAGCACCGCTGGACTGTGCGTGGTGAACACGAACACGAATCCGAGTATCGTCATGCCGAGCAGGATCCAGCGGGTCATGTCGCACCTGGAACATTGGAGAGATAGGGAACGCAAAACTAGCAGAATGCGTTTCGCCGCGCTTCGCCGCCGATCGGCCAGGTGGCGCCGGACAACCTGCCGGAATCCATCGACGAATCGACCATGGACGCTCTTTCGCAACTCGCTCTCGCCGGCGGCCTTGCCTGGGCCAGCGGCATCCGCCTGTACGTCACGATCCTCGTCGTCGGCCTGCTCGGGCGCTACGGCTATCTGCACCTGCCGGAACCGCTGCTCGTGCTGCAGCACACGTGGGTACTCGCAGCGGCGGGCGTGATGACTGTCGGCGAGTTCCTCGCCGACAAGGTTCCGGCATTCGATTCGATCTGGGATGCGCTGCACACGTTCATCCGCATCCCGGCCGGCGCGTTTCTCGCCTGGGGGGCGATGGGCGATGCGACCCCGGCCGCGCAGATGGCTGTCGCGATCGTCGGCGGCATGATCACCAGCGGAACCCATCTGGCGAAGAGTGGCAGCCGGGCCGCGATCAACACATCACCGGAGCCTTTCACGAACTGGACCGCGAGCGCGAGCGAGGACGGCCTGGTACTTGCCGGCCTGTGGCTTGCGATCGCGCACCCGCTCGGCTTCCTCGTCGCGCTGGTGGTGTTCCTCGCGCTCGTCGCCTGGCTGTTGCCGAAGGTGTTCCGCTACATTGCGCGGATCTTCCGGGGATTCGCCGGTCGTGGCGATGTCGCGTTGCCGGCGCCGAGCGGTGGCGGAAGTCCCGCTCAGCGCTCCGAGTGGCCCGCTTCCCAATAGTCGCGGCGCGTGAACAGGCCCGGGCGCACGAGGTCGACGAATGCGCGGGCCTCCGCACTGAGGTACTTGCCCTTGCGCACGACCACGCCATAGCTGCGTTGCGGGAAGTACGCGCTCATGTTGCGCACCGCGAGTCGCCGATGGTCGTCCTCGCCGACGCAGATACCGGTCACGATCGATATGCCGAGGCCGAGCGCGACGTATTGCTTGATGACTTCCCAGCCACCGACCTCGATCGCGACGCGGAACGGCACCTTGCGTTGCTGGAAGATCAGGTCGACCAGGCGATACGTGGTCAACCGCTGCGGCGGCAGGATCAGGCCGTACGGCGACAGATCCTCGAGCTGCACCTCGCGCCGTCGCGCCAGTGCATGTTCCAGCGGCATGATCAACATCGGATCGTAGGACTGTACCGGCTCGTAGCTGAGATCGTTCGGCACATCGAGCATCGAGCCGACCGCGAAGTCGACCTGGTCCGAACGCAGCAGGGCGAGACCATCCTTGCCGGTCACGTTGTGCAGCTGCAGCTTCACGCCGGGATGCTGCTCGCGGAATGCGGCGACGAAGGGTGGCAGCAGGTACTGGATCGTCGAAGTACCCGCGGCGACATGCAACTCGCCGCCGGCAAGGCCCGCTCGTGATGCGCGGAAGCGCTGGTCGAGCTGGTCGAGGCCTTCGACGAGGGGCAGGGCAAGGTCGTACAACGCCTGACCCTCGCGCGTGGGCGCGACGCGCCGGCGCCGGCGCTCGATCAGGTTGGCTCCGAGCTCCTGCTCGAGAGCTCGCAGCTGCAGGCTTACCGATGGCTGTGACAGGAACAGGGCTTCCGCCGCGCGCGACAGCGTGCCGAGCTTCACGATCATGCAGAACGCGCGCAACTGCTTGAGTCGGCTGCCTTTGTAGTAGAAACGCGCGGGCGCGGCAGGATCCGCCGAAACGCTACGCGCGATCGACTTGCCGCCCTTGCGGGGCTTGCCGGATGCAGCAACAGCCTTGCGTTTCATCGTCCGGATTCAGCGGGTTGTCTGATGTATTGATTTTATCAATACAGTCCATTGAAACGTTTGCTTTGTCAAAGTGCGATGCAACGGCCTAGGCTTGCCGCATCGCATCATGAGACAGGCCATGAACGTTGCCCGTGAGGACCTTCCGCCCGAGGCCGTTGTCCTCGCCGCGCTGCCGCCGCGCCACACGGAACTGCTCGGTCGCGGGGCCCTCGCCTTCCTTGCCGACCTGCACGAGCGCTTCGACGGCCGCCGCCGCGCTCTGCTCGATGCGCGCCGCGAACGCCAGGCGCGCTTCGACGCGGGCGACCTGCCGGACTTCCTCCCGCAGACGCGTGCAGTGCGCGAGTCCGATTGGCGCGTCGCGCCGATCCCCGTCGCGCTGCAGGATCGTCGTGTCGAAATCACCGGACCGGTCGATCGCAAGATGATCATCAACGCGCTGAATTCCGGCGCGAAGGTGTTCATGGCGGATTTCGAGGATTCGACCGCGCCGACGTTCGCGAATCTCGTCGACGGCCAGCTCAACCTGCGCGATGCGGTGGCCGGGACGATCGACTACACCGCGCCCGACGGTCGCCGCTACGCAGTCGTGGACGATCCCGCCGTGCTGATCGTGCGCCCGCGCGGCTGGCATCTGCCGGAAAGGCACCTCGAGGTCCGCGGTGAGCCGATCGCCGGCGCGTTGTTCGACTTCGGCGTGTTTGCGTTCCACAACGCGCGCGCGCTGCAGGCGCGCGACCGCGGCCCGTATTTCTACCTGCCGAAGATGGAGAGCCATCGCGAAGCGGCGCTGTGGAACGACGTGATGGATCACGCCGAAGCCGTGCTCGGCCTGGCGCAGGGCACCATGAAGGCGACCGTGCTGATCGAGACCCTGCCGGCGGTGTTCGAGATGGACGAGATCCTGCACGCGCTGCGCACGCGCGTCGCCGGTCTCAACTGCGGTCGCTGGGACTACATCTTCTCGTACCTCAAGACGCTGCGGACGCACGCCGACCGCGTGTTGCCCGAGCGTGGCCAGGTCGTGATGACGGTGCCGTTCCTCAAGCACTACAGCGAATTGCTGATCCGCACCTGTCATCGGCGCGGAGCGTTTGCGATGGGTGGCATGGCTGCGCAGATCCCGATCAACCACGATGCGGTCGCGAACGATGCGGCACTGGCCAAGGTGCGCGCGGACAAGCTGCGCGAGGTCGTTGCCGGTCACGACGGCACCTGGGTCGCGCATCCTGCGCTGGTGCCGGTCGCACGTGCGGTATTCGACCAGCACATGCCGACACCGAACCAGCTGCATGTTGCGCGCGCCGATGTCGTCGCCGACCGCGATGCACTGCTTGCCCCGAGCGATGGCACCATCACGCGCGCCGGTTTCGAAAGCAACGTCGAGATCTGCCTGCGCTATCTCGCTGCGTGGATGGACGGCCAGGGTTGTGTGCCGATCCATCACCTGATGGAAGACGCCGCCACCGCGGAGATCTCACGCTCGCAGCTGTGGCAGTGGCTGCATCGGGCGGATCGCGTCGATGCGGAGAATCCCGTCGCGCAAGGCCTCTTGTTCGACGACGGCACGCCGATCGACTTCGCGACCTTCGATGCCACCCTGGCCGCTGTACGCGATCGCCTTGCCACCAATGCAATGCCGGGCCAGGCACGCGTCGGCGAGGCGTCCGTCCTGCTCCACGAACTGACCCACGCCTCCTCGCTCGCCGAGTTCCTCACGCTCGCCGCTTATCCCAGGCTCGCCTGACCCTGGTCGTCCCCACCGCTCTCCACCAACGAGGTTCGCCATGAAGCCCACGCTGCCGACCGCAGAACAGATCAAGCTCGACTGGAGCAACAACCCGCGTTGGCACGGCGTCGTGCGCAACTACACCGCCGAAGACGTCGTGCGCCTGCGCGGCACCGTCGCGATCGAGCATTCGCTCGCGCGCCTCGGCGCCGACAAGCTGTGGAACTCGCTGCGCAACGAACCATTCGTCAACGCGCTCGGCGCGCTGACCGGCAACCAGGCGATGCAGCAGGTCAAGGCCGGCCTCAAGGCGATCTATCTGTCCGGCTGGCAGGTTGCGGCTGACGCGAACGTGGCTGGCGAGATGTACCCGGACCAGTCGCTGTATCCGGCGAACTCGGTACCGCTGGTGGTCAAGCGCATCAACAACACCCTGCTGCGCGCCGACCAGATCGCGCATGCGGAAGGCAATGACGGCGTCGATTATCTGCAGCCGATCGTCGCGGACGCGGAAGCCGGTTTCGGCGGGGTGCTCAACGCATTCGAACTCATGAAATCCATGATCGAGGCCGGCGCCGCGGGCGTCCACTTCGAGGACCAGCTTGCCAGCGTCAAGAAGTGCGGTCACATGGGCGGCAAGGTCTTGGTGCCTACGCGCGAGGCGGTCGAGAAACTGAACGCTGCACGCCTCGCCGCCGATGTCTGCGGCGTGCCTACCCTGCTGCTTGCACGCACCGACGCCGAAGCGGCCGACCTCCTCACCTCCGACATCGACGACAACGACCGCCCGTTCACGACCGGCGAGCGCACCGTCGAAGGTTTCTACAAGACCCGTAACGGCATCGATCAGGCCATCAGCCGCGGCCTCGCGTATGCGCCGTATGCGGACCTCATCTGGTGCGAAACGGGCAAACCCGATCTCGCGTTCGCGCGCGCGTTCGCCGAGGCGATCCACGCCAGATATCCCGGCAAACTGCTCGCCTACAACTGCAGCCCGAGCTTCAACTGGAAGAAGAACCTTGATGACGCCACGATCGCGAAATTCCAACGCGAACTGGCGGCGATGGGCTATCGCTTCCAGTTCATCACCCTGGCGGGATTCCACGCGCTCAACTACTCGATGTTCAACCTCGCCCACGGCTACGCACGCCGCCAGATGAGTGCGTTCGTCGAACTGCAGGAAGCCGAGTTTGCCGCGGCCGACCGCGGCTTCACCGCGGTGAAGCATCAGCGCGAAGTCGGCACCGGTTACTTTGACGCGGTGACGCAGACGGTCCAGCAGGGCCTGTCTTCGACCACCGCGCTCAAGGGCTCGACCGAAGAAGAGCAGTTCCACGCCGGGGCGGCAGCCCGCGCCGCCTGATCCACGGGGTCTGCGGACGACGCCCACGCAGAAGCCACCGGTGAGGGTGGCTTCTGTGTTTCCGGGAGAGAGGGTCCGGAAGGTGCAGCCGACCGGCATCGGAACTGGGCGGGAGAGAGGGAACCCGTGGCCGCTGGGGGAGAGCCGAGGGTCTGCCGTTCCGATGCCGGTGGTGCCCTGGTGATCGCCGCGTGAGCGGCGGCCCGAACCAGGGCGGCTGGCGGTTCAAGCATCAGCAAGAACCGTGCCGCACGGGGTCGGCATTCCCTTGCCACCTGACAACAGGACGAAGCAGGCCATCGGACCGTCGCCGTGAGAGGCACGTCACGGATTCCGGCCGACGCGCGCTCGACTGCCCGGACTACGCGCGTGGTGTGATTTGCGCACAGCCGGAATAGCTGTTTTCTTACGACACTCCTTGTCACTACGTGCCAGCCCCTCGGCGACATGGGGTACCATGCCGCATTGGCCGAGAGCCCCACAGGGGAGGTTCGAGTGTCCAGCGACAAGACAGAACCGACCACCAGCGAGTTCGCGCAGGTGCTGAGCGCGGTGCCGCTGCGGCCCGCGTTGCTTCCGCGCCAACTGTCGGACGAGGAATTCGCGCTGTTCGCACGCGTCGGTGCGGTGCGGCAGGTCAACCAGGGCGAGATCATCTTCCGCCGCGGCGAGCTCGGCCGCAGCATGTTCATCGTCGAGTCCGGCCAGGTCCAGCTCGAATTCGGTGACGGTCTGCCGGACAAGGTGATCGGTGCGCGCGAATTCTTCGGCGAACTGGTGCTGTTCATCGGCAGCCACACACGCGTCGCGAACGCGGTCGCGTTCGGCGCGGTCAGCCTGCGCATCGTCGACCAGGAGACCTTCGAGAAGCTGATCGCGAACGAATCGCGCCTGCTCGCGCAGTTCATGCGCCGCTCGTTCTCCTATCTCGTCGCCAGCGAACAGCAGTTGATCCAGAGCCTCAAGCGCCGCAACGAGGACCTGATGGTCACGTTGGATTCGCTGCGCCAGACACGTACCCAGCTGTCAACCGCACAGCGTCTCGTGCAGACGGACGAACTGTCCGGGCTGTGCAACCGGCGTGGCCTGTACATGTTCCTCGAGCGGCTCGGCGAACACCGTTTGCCCGGCACCGTGCTCGCCTTGCTGCTGGTCGACCTCGACCGTTTCAAGCAGATCAACGACCGCTGTGGTCACCTGGTCGGTGACCAGGTCCTGCGCGCGATCGCCGAGGAAGTACAGAACGCGGCCTCGTCGGTCGACGTGCCGTGCCGTCTCGGCGGCGATGAATTCGCGTTGTTGATGCAAGTGACGGGCGAAGAGGAATTGCGCGCGCGTGCGACCCAGATCATCGGTTCGGTGCGTGCATTGCGCTTCCCCGGCGCGAAGGACCGTCTCAGCGTTTCGGTCAGCATCGGCGGCAGCATGTGCGGCGAGCAGTCCGACTGGGCGGTCTGGTACAGCGACGCGGATGCCGCCTTGTACGAGGCGAAAGGCCGCGGTGGCGATGGCTATCACGTGGCGTCGCAAAACACCGCGCATTGCGCCGCCTAGGAATGCGCGGGGTGATGAATCCCCGTCGACGATTGGCAGCACGTGCCGGAGCATCGACCGCGAGAACGGCGGCGTCGCTCGGCGCGACGGCTCGGCAAGCGCAGCCGTAGCGGCGCGCGGCAAGGCGATCAGGCATGAACGCATTGGCACAACCGGCAACATCTGTAGCGTCCGCCGCGGTACCGCCGCTGCTGCGCACGCTCGTGCTGTGCGATCTCGTCGATTCCACCGCGTTGACCGAGCGCCTCGGCGACCAGCGTGCGGCCGATCTGTTCCGCAAGCACGATCGCCTCGCGCGCGCATTGCTGCCGCTGCACGGTGGTCGCGAGATCGACAAGACCGACGGCTTCCTGCTGATGTTCGAACGCCCGCTGCAGGCGGTCGCGTTCGCGCTCGACTACTTGCGCGCGCTGCGCGACCTCGATGCCGACGGCGGCCATCCGTTGGCCGCGCGCATCGGAATCCACGTCGGCGATCTCGTCGCGTGGGACAACAGCCCCGAGGACATCGCGCGCGGCGCCAAGCCGATCGAGGTCGAGGGCCTCGTCAAGCCGGTCACCGCGCGCCTGACCCAGCTCGCGCTGCCGAACCAGATCCTGCTGTCCGGCGTCGCCCATGCGCTGGCGCATCGCGCGCAGGGCGAACTCGGTGCACGCCTGGAAACGGTGCGCTGGCGCACGCATGGACGCTATCGCTTCAAGGGCATCCCGGACCCGATCCCGGTGTTCGAGGTCGGTGAAGAGGGCTTCGCCCCCCTGAAGCCGCCGCCATGGTCAGGCAAGGCGCATCGCGAGGTCCCTTTCTGGCGCCGCCCGGCGACCCTCGGTATCGAGCTCGCCGCCCTGTTCGTGCTGCTCGCGATTCCCGCGTGGTACCTGTTGAAGCCGGCACCCGCGATCGCATTCGCGCAACGCGACTGGGTCGTGGTCGGCGACCTCAAGAACCTGACCGGTGATTCGCGCTTCGACGAATCGGTCGGGACCGCATTCCGCATCGGGCTGGAGCAGTCGCGCTATGTCAACGTGCTGTCGGACCTGAAGACACGCGCGACGGTCGAGCTGATGCAGCAGGACCCGGACAAGACCACGATCGATCGCTCGATCGGTTCCGAAGTCGCGCTTCGCGACGGCGCGCGCGCACTGATCCTGCCGACCGTCGCCGAGATCGGCGGCCGCGTGCGCGTGACGGCCGAGGTGATCGACCCCAGCACGCAGACCACGGTCTGGTCCGAATCGGCCGATGGAGCTGGTGCGAACTCGGTGCTGCCGTCGCTGGACAAGGTCAACCAGAAATTGCGCGTGCGCCTCGGCGAGGCCTTGGCGACGGTATCGAACGAGTCGAAGGCTCTGGAAAAGGTCGCGACGAAGAACCTCGATGCGCTGCGCGCGTATTCGCTCGGTGTAACGGCATATGGCAAGGGCGATTTCAAGCAGGCCATCGCGCTCTATGGCCAGGCAGTTCAACTGGATCCCGATTTCGCGCTTGCGCGTCTCCGACTGGGAGACACGTTGGCGATCACCGGAGCAGGCGATACCACGCAAGCGATCGCCGAAATTCGCAGGGCGGCAGCGGGTCAAGGCGATCGGCTTTCCGCGCGGGACGCGCTGTATGCGCAGGCGTGGCTCGCGAATTTCGAGAACCCTCGCGTGGCGCTCCAGAAGTGGCAGTTGCTCGCGAAACTGTATCCGGATTTCACCCTGGGCAGTGGAGCGTTGGGTTTCTTCTCGTACAACGCGGCGAACCGTTTCGACACGGCGATTGCCGCGACCGAACTCAACGCGGTGGCGACCAATCCGCATCGCGCCAACGGAGACTATCTGCTCGCTACCTTGTATCTCGGCAGTGAACGCTATGTCGATGCGCAGCGCCGTTTCGACTCGGCGGCTGCAAATGGCTTTTCGACTCAAGGTATCTATAACGCCTACCTGTATGCGGCCCAGCGCCAGTTTGACCGTGCCGAAAAGACCCTCGCTGCCGGCAAGAAGACCGGCATCGACGTCGATGATGCGCAAACCTTGTATCCAGCCATCACCCTCGCGCTCGATCGCGGAAATTGGGACACGGCACGCGCGGCGGCGACCAGCGCGCAAAACGCAACCGTCGCGATGAAAGGCACCCTGCATGCGGAGTTCACACTGATCGAACTTGGTCTGCGCGCACTGACCGAGCCGGACGAAACCCTCAAACCCGCATTCGCGAACTATTTCCGGTCACTGGAAACGTCCAGCACCCGCGACACTCCCGACGCGCAGTTCAACCTGCTGTTCGCTGCCTACCTGGCATCACATGCAGGCCATACCGACCTGGCGAAAACGGCACTGTCCCATGTGACTTCGCTCAGCCGCAGCGGCGACTATCCGTATCTGTCGAGCCTGCTTGTGGTCGTCGACGCGGAACTCGCGCGCACGACCGGGAATCCTCAACAAGCCATCGCGCTGTTGAAGTCGCATATCGACGGCAGTGAATACTATTTCAGCCATCGAGCGTTGATGGATGCCTACGCAACGCAGCACGACTATGCAAACGCATTGATCGAAGCACAATGGCTTGCGCAGCATCGCGGCCGAGCATATGCCGAGCAATTCGGGCAAGACATGCTGCGTCCGTTCAATGTTGCCTTGTCGGATTTGGCCTTGCTGGATGCGGCAGAGCTTTCGGTCAGGCTGAAAAACCGAGATGCCGCACGCTCATCGCTTGATGATCTGCGCAAGGCATGGCCCCACGCAGATCAAATGCAGTTCCTGCAAAAACGTCTGCAGACGTTGGATGCCGCGCTGCCAGGGAAGCCTAGCGCTTCCTGATGCCGATTTGCGGAACCGACATGGACATGGTGTTGCTGATCGCTTCAGCACTGCTGTTCTTGAGAAGATCATCGTAATGATCCTTGGGTGCGAGCCCCGTGCTGGAAAGGCAAGCCGCCGGTAGTTGGGCAATCGTGTTTGCATCGAGGCCGAGCGCCTCCAGTGCCTGTGCCGGCGCGGCCGCGAACGACGCACGGAAACTGTCGTCGCGCGCGAGCTTCTCCAGTAACGCGCGCGCCTGGTCCTGAGTCAGATTGGTGGTGCCGGCCATGAAAACCCCCTGTTGGTTAGTGGCCGAGGGAGTCTAGCCCAGTCCGGCGCCTGAGGTATTCCTCCGCCTGACGACGCCATCGAGCACAAGGCCTCTTCTGCTCTGGCAATGAGGTATTGGCACAACCGCATAATCTTGTTCATTTTCCTGGTCGGAGTATCCATGCGCCTGCGTCGCTGCCAGCACGTCCTCGCCGAACCGCGCGAGCGTCGCGAATTCGACCTGCAACTGCTGCTCAGCCCGACGCCGACCCTGGCATCCATCGTCGAATGGTTCGCACTGGCGCCGCACCTGGATCGCGAAGTCGCGCTGGCTGCGGACGAAGTCGCGTTGCTCGGCGTGGTGTCACCAAGCGAATGGAGCGATGCCGACGCGCTCGCGCAAATGCATGGTCGCGCGCAGGTCGATGCCCTGCTTGCCAAGGGTCTGCTGGTGGCCGATGACGACAGCGCCGCCGCGATCGCCGACCGCGCCCTGCGCGTGCAGCATTGGCGGCCGCTGTCGGCAGTCGCGCATCGCCATTCGCGCTGGCGCTGTGTCGATACCGAGGTCGAGAACGAACGCCTTGCAGAAATCAGCGGTGGCGCCGTGCTCGATCATCTCGGGCCACCACCACCGCCCGTGCTCGAATGTGTTCCCGCCGAGCGGCGGATTGGATTATCGCGCGGCGCGCCTTCCGCGCTGGATGCAATGCTCGACCAGCGCGTGACCTGCCGCAATTTCGACACTGCGCGCTCGCTCGCCCTGGCCGAGGTCGGCGCGGTGTTGTATCGCGCATTTGGCGCACGCATCCAGGTCGACGTCACTGGCGTGCAGGTTCTGAAGAAAGGCGTGCCTTCGGCCGGTGGCCTGCACCCGACCGAAGCGTATCTGCTCGTGCAACGCGTCGAAGGGCTGGCGCCCGGTTTGTACCATTACCAGCCGGTCGCGCACGCGCTGGAACCACTGCGCGAACTGTCGTCCGCGGACGCGAACGATCTCGCGCGCCGTTTCGTCGCCGCCCAGCCGTACTTCACCCATGCGCCTGTGCAATTGATCATGGCAAGCCGCTTCGAGCGCAACTTCTGGAAATACCGCAACCACGCCAAGGCCTACCGCGCGACGATCCTCGACGCGGGCCACTTGTCGCAAACGCTGTATCTGGCCGCGACCGAACTCGGGTTGGCGGCATTCATCACCGCGGCGATCAACGAGGGCGATATCGAGGACGCGTTCGGCCTCGATCCGATGGACCAGGGCGTGTTGTCGGTGAGCGGCTTCGGCCACCGCGGACCGGAGCGCAGCGAGATCGAGTTCGATCCGCTCCACGCGGTTTGGCCGCCGACCTGACCTGGACCCGCGGTTGCCATTCGGTGCGCCCGCAGTCCGAACTGGCACTCGCGGTCGATTCCGGCGCAAAATGGCACCGCGTGTGCGGACAGGCCCGGCACGGAATTGTTCGCACCTTTCCACAAGGGAATTGCTTGCGCGTGAATGCGGAGACGTCATCGGGGATCGAAGCCGGTGTGGCGAACGCCACCTCGGTGCTGCGCACGCTCGTGCTCAGCGACCTCGTCGATTCGACCGCTCTCGTCGAGCGCCTCGGCGACCAGCGCGCCGCCGAACTATTCCGCAAGCACGACAAGCTCGCGCGAAACCTGATCCAGCGTCACGGTGGCCAGGAGATCGACAAGACCGATGGTTTCCTGGTCGTGTTCGAGCGGCCGATCCAGGCGGTCGCCTACGCGCTCGCCTACCAGCGCGAACTCGGCCAGCTCAGTACGCAGGAGAAGATCGACCTCGCCGCGCGCATCGGCATCCATGTGGGCGACGTCGTCGTCTGGGACAACGCGGCCGATGACGTCCAGCGTGGCGCCAAACGCACCGAAGTCGAGGGCCTCGTCAAACCCGTCGCCGCGCGCCTGATGGGTCTCGCCCTGCCGCGCCAGATCCTGATGTCGGGCACCGCGTACGACATCGCGCACCGTGCCCAGGGCGAACTCGGCGAAGCACTCGCGCGCGTGCGCTGGCGCACGCACGGACGCTACCGCTTCAAGGGCGTGCCGGACCTCGTGCCGGTGTTCGAAGTCGGCGAGGAAGGCCTCGCGCCGCTGAAGGCGCCCGCCTGGTCGGGCAAGGCGTATCGCGAGATGCCGGTGTGGCGACGCCCCGTCGCGGTCTTCGCCGAAGCGCTCGTCGTGCTGTTGCTGCTCGCGATCCCGACGTGGTACCTGCTCAAGCCGGCGCCGGCGATTGCATTCGCGAATCGCGACTGGGTCGTGGTCGGTGATCTGAAGAACCTGACGGGACAGAAGGTCTTCGACGAATCGCTGCAGAGCGCGTTCCGCGTAGGTCTGGAGCAGTCGCGCTACGTCAACGTCGTTCCGCAACTGCAGGTGCGCGCTTCGCTCAAGCGCATGGAGCATGATCCAGCCGGGACACTGATCGACCGCGCCATAGGTTCCGAAGTAGCCGTGCGTGAAGGCGCACGAGCGCTCGTGATACCGACCATCGCGGAAGTCGGTGGTCGCGTGCGCATCACGGCGGAGATCATCGATCCGAATACGCAGACGACGGTGTACAGCGATTCCGTCGACTCGCAGGGCGAAGAAGGCTTGCTCCCCGGAATGGATGATCTTCTGCGCAAGATGCGTGGACGCCTCGGCGAATCGCTTGCCTCGGTCAGCGATGCGTCGAAGCCGCTCGCTCAAATCACGACCAGCAACATCGACGCGTTGCGAGCGCTCGGCAAGGCCGAGGAAGAGCACGGACGCGGCAAGGTCAACGAGTCGCTCGTTCTGTTGAAGGAAGCATTGCGACTCGACCCGAAGTTCGCGCTGGCCTGGGTGCGTCTGAGCACGTTCCAGAATGCGTATCTCGGCGACTCGCAAGGCGCGTACGGCAGCTTGCAGCAGGCGCTCGTCAATCGCGATCGCTTGAGCGCGCGCGAGCAACTATTCCTCGACGGCACGATCTCGCAGTACGAGGACGCGAATCGCTGGATCGAAAGATGGACTGCGGCGGTGCAGTTGTATCCCGATGCGGTCGCCGCGCAGCAGAACCTCGGCATCGGATATCTCTGGTACCAGCATCGTCTTGCCGACGCTATTCCGCACTTCACCGCGATCGCGAATTCCCGCCATCCGCTCCGCGCAGCGAGCTGGATTGCGTTGGCGGTCGTCGAGACTGAGCGGGGCGACGACCGCAAGGCGATGGAATACGTGGCAAAGGCAAGGGAGCTTGCCGCAGTCATGCCGCACTTCGAAGATGTCGTGCCGGATCTCGCCGCCGGGCGCCACGCCGCCGTCAGCGCTCGCCTGCTGGCGATCCCGGCGACGCTGCCGGACGCCTTGCAGGCAGAGAAGGCATTGAAACTGGCCGCCGTCGCAATCGACAAGAATGAAGATGCGGCTGCCGCGGCGGCGCTCGAATCAGCGGCGCAATACAGCAACAAGACACCGTCGCGATCGCAGCAGGCGCGCATCCGTCTGGCGAGCGCCGCTTTCCAGGTCGCTACGCATGCCGATGCGGCGAAAGCAACGATCGCGAAGCTGATCGACGACGAAATCGCCCGCGTCACGTCGAAAACGCCCACGAATGACGGTAGCGCCGCCGTGCATCTCGCCATGGCGGCGATGCTCGCAGCGCGGACAGGCGGCGACGTTTCGAAAGCACGTGCGGGCCTCGAAGCGAGCAGGGCGATGGCGCTCGATCACGGATATTACGACCGCGCGGCGCTATGGCGGACCGCCGATTGCGAAGTCCGATTCGCTGCCAAGCCCACGGAGCGAATCGGTTGCCTCGCTCCTCTTGTCGACGGGCGCGAGTACTTCCAGACGCATGTGGCTCTGCAACGTGCCTATCGTGCCGCGAACGAAACGGCGAAAGCAGACGAACAGCAGCATTGGCTGCAGGATCATCGCGGACAAGCGGTCGCCGAACTCGAAAACGAAGTCGCGTTGATTCCCAACCTTCTGGATGCCCGGTACGCCCCGGACATCCAGGCAAAAGCCCCGCGCGACGCGGTTACTTCTTCCCCAACACGATGAAGACGAAGATGCAGCTCTTGAGGATCAGAGGATCCGCAACGAACTCCTTGTGCAGTTGCGCGACTTCCTGCATCGACGGCAGCGCGCGTACGGCCGGAACGTTGGCGGGATCGGCATCGATGCCGTAGGACTTGAGCGCAGTGATCGGGTCGCCAAGCATTTGCTCGCGAGCCGCCTGGTTCGTCGAAAGCGCTTGCAGCATCTTCGAAATGGCGTCGTTGGACGGTGCACTCTGAACCATGGTTGCATCCCCTTCGTTTTGGATGTGGTGACGCCGCAGGATCACGCCGGCGGTGGCTACCGCGGGAAGCGATCCGTCCGGATGCCGCCAGTCGAGCGGCGACGCCTTTCTAACACAACTCGCTTGGAGGATAGCGATTTCCATGCCTGAAAGGCCTGATTTGAGGCGTTGCGGCGCCGTCTTCGTCGAAACGAGCGAAGTCGTGGACTTCGATATCGGTGCATTGCTGGGGGGGCGCGATCCGCGGCGTCGGAAGCAAAGCTGGATGGCGCTCGCTCCGCATCTCGATGCACCCGTCCCGATCGACGAACCGTCTATCGCGGCACTCGGACGACTCAGCGAAACGCAGTGGACGGATTACGCGACCGTGAACGCCACAATTCCCGAACCGACGTTGCAGGCGTTGGTCGACGCCGGATTGATCCTGGAACGCGGGTGCTTCACGGTGGCGCACCGGCGTGATATCGCTCTGCGCGATGCGAATTGGCATCCGCTGCTCGCCACCGCCCATGCATTCTCGCGTTGGAGCAAGGTCGACAGCCTCGAGGCGCAGGAAGCATCCGGGATCCACTCCACGGCAGACATGATCTCGGTTTCCGGTTTGCCTCCCCCCCACTACCGGGTGCGCGAGGATGCTCGGTCGCGCATGGCGCTCGAACGCCCCTCTCCGCGCGCGCTGGATTCGTTGATGCATCGACGCACCACGTGCCGCAACTTCGATACGAATGTCGCCCTTTCGGCGCGGGACCTCGCGTTGGTCCTGCATCGCTCGTTCGGCGAGCAAGGCAGGGAAGAGATCGAGCCGGGCGCCGTCGCGCTCAAGAAGAACCACCCTTCAGGCGGCGGCCTGCATCCGCTCGAAGCCTACCTGCTCGTCCAGCGCGTCGATGACATGGCCGCCGGCCTCTACCACTACAATGTCGAAGCGCATGCGCTCGATCGTTTGCCGGTGCCGGCGGGGTTCGATGCGCGCGCGTTCGCGCTGACGGTGGTCGCGGGCCAGCACTACTTTGCCGACGCGGCGGTGCTGCTCGTCGTCGCGGTACGCTTCCCACGTTCGTTCTGGAAGTACCGCAAGCATCCGAAGATCTATCGCGCGATCCTGCTCGAGGCCGGGCACGCCTCGCAGAACCTCTACCTAGCGGCGACGGATCTCGGGCTCGGCGCCTACGTCACCGCGGCGATCAATGAGGTCGAAATCGAACAGGCCTTCATTCTCGATCCACTACTCGAAGGACCGATCGCCGTCTGCGGCTTCGGACCGCGCGCGCAGACGCGCACGACGGTCGAGCTGGATCCCGCGGGCAGCGTATGGGATGCCGAAGGTCGTCTGAAACTTCAGACCGGATGACAAATCAGCGGCGATCGGTTCGATCGCCGCTGTGTGTCCCGTCGCATCAAGCGACCCGGAACGGCAACGACCGCAGCCGTTTCCCGGTCAATGCGAACAACGCATTGCCCACGGCCGGTGCGATCGGCGGCGTGCCGGGTTCGCCGCAGCCGCCCATCTTGTCCGTGCTCGGCACGATGTGCACCTCGACTTTCGGCATCTCGGGCAGGCGCAGCGCGACGTAGTCGTGGAAGTTGCTCTGCTCGATCCGCCCGCTCTTCAGCGTGAGTTCGCCGTGCAGGGCGGCGGAGAGGCCATAAGCGATGCCGGACTGCATCTGCGCCTCGACCGTGAGCGGATTCACGACCGGGCCGCAGTCGATCGCACAGACGACGCGGTGCACGCGCACCTTGCCGTCCGCGACCGACACTTCGGCGATCTGCGCGACATAGCTGTCGAACGACTGGTGTACCGCGAGGCCGGCCGCATGCCCATCTGGCAAGGGGTTGCCCCAGCCGAACTTGTCGGCCGCGAGATCGAGCGCGCGCCGTTCGCGTGCATCCTTCGGCAACAGCGCGCGGCGGTAGGCGAGCGGATCCTGCTGCGCCGCATGCGCGCACTCGTCGACGAAACTCTCGACCACGAACGCGGTATGCGAATGGCCGACCGAGCGCCACCACAACACCGTGACCGGACTGGTCGGCGAGTGCAGGTCGACGCGGTGCGCGGGGATCGCCGCGAGATACGGTGAATCGGCGGCGCCTTCGACCGAGGTCGCGTCGATGCCATCCTTGATCATCGCCGACGCGAACGGCGTGCCTTCGATGATCGACTGGCCGACGATCGTATGCGACCACGCGGTCGGCTTGCCGTCCTTGTCGAGCGCGGCGCGCAGGCGCGACGTCCACATCGGACGGTAGTAGCCGCCATGGATGTCGTCCTCGCGTGTCCACACGACCTTGACCGTGCGCTTCGATGCCTTGGCGACCTGCACCGCTTCGGCGATGAAGTCGGAAGCCGGGTTCGCACGGCGACCGAAGCCGCCGCCGAGGAACGTGGTGTGGATGCGCACCTGTTCCGGCTTGATGCCGAGCGCCTTGGCGACATTCATCTGGTCGACGCCCTGGAACTGCGTGCCGGTCCAGACGTCGCAGCCGTCCGCGCCGATCGCGACCGTGCAGTTCAGCGGTTCCATCGGCGCGTGTGCAAGGAACGGCACTTCGTACACGCCCTCGACCACGTTGCCCGCGGCCTTCAACGCGGACTCGACATCGCCGGCGACCTTCGCCGGTGTGCCCGCCGTTGCGGCGCGCCTGCGGTATTCCTCGCGCAGCGACGCCGTCGTGACGCTCGCGAACGCGCCTTCGTCCCAGTCGAGCACGAGTGCGTCTCGACCCTTCTTCGCGGCCCAGAAGTGCTTCGCCAGCACCGCGACGCCGCTCGGCACCTGCACCACGTCGACGACGCCGGCGACCGCTTTCGCCTTCGTCGCATCGAACGTGCGCAGCTTCGCGCCGAACACCGGCGCGCGTGCGACCACGGCGACGAGCATGTCGGGGCGCTTCACGTCGATACCGAATTCGGCCGTGCCGGTCGTCTTCGCGAGACTATCGAGACGGCGCGTCGGCTTGCCGATGATCGTCCAGTCCTTCGCCTCCTTGAGCTTCACGTCCGCGGGCATCGGCAGTTTCGCCGCGGCATCGGCGACGTCGCCGTAGCGGATGCGGCGCTTGCCGTGCACGACGTGACCCTTCTCGGCACGGCACTCGACGGCGTTCACGCCGAGCTTCGCCGCCGCCGCGGCGATCAGCAGCGTGCGCGCCATCGCACCGGCCGTGCGCAACTGGTCGAACGACTCCCACGTGCTGGTCGAGCCCCCCGTCATCTGCAGGCCGAACGCGGTGTGCGCATACTCGGGCGCGGCCGGCGCATGCTCGACGCGGACCGTGCTCCAGTCGCAGCCGAGTTCCTCGGCGACGACCATCGGCAGCGACGTCCACACGCCCTGGCCCATTTCGGAATGCTTGAGCAGGATCGTCACGCTGTTGTCGGGCGCGATGCGGATGAACGCGTTCGGCGAGACGGGCGCCTTCGTCGCGGGCGCGCCTTCGGCCAATGCCCTGCGCACCGCGACGGGCATGAAGCACGCGATCACGAGCCCGCCCGCAGCGAGCGCGGAATTCTTCAGGAACCGGCGACGCTCCAAGCCGTCGCCCTTCAAGCCCTCCCGTTCAAGGGGAGGGTTGGGTGGGGATGGTGTTTCCGCATGCATGGCGATATCGGAACGCTTCATGTCTTCACGCCACATGGCCGCCGCCCTCCTTCGCCAGTTCCGCCGCGCGATGCACCGCGCTGCGGATACGCTGGTAGGTGCCGCAGCGGCACAGGTTGCCGGCCATCGCTGTGTCGATGTCCGCATCGCTCGGCTGCGGCTTCTGCGCGAGCAGCGCGGCCGCGCTCATGATCTGTCCAGACTGGCAATAGCCGCATTGCACGACGTCGGTTTCCTGCCACGCGCGTTGCACCGGATGGGTGCCGTCCTTCGACAGGCCTTCGATCGTCGTGATCGCCTTGCCGGCGGCAGCGACCGCGGGCATCACGCACGAGCGGATTGGCTGGCCATCGAGGTGCACCGTGCAGGCACCGCATTGCGCCATGCCGCAGCCGAACTTGGTACCGGTCAATCCGATCAGGTCGCGCAGCACCCACAACAGGGGCATGTCGGCCGGCGCGTCGACCTCGTGCGGCTGGCCATTGACGACAAGCTTCATCGGCGTCTCCGGAGCGGGCGGAGCGATCAGGCTACTCCCGCCCCGGCGCGCCCGCCAGCGGGTTGCAGGATCGGGCAAGGACCATGGACGAACGGGCAAACGGCGGAGCAACGGTTTCGGCCTGCGCCCGTAGGCTGGACGACTCGCGTCCGGCCTACTCGAGGTCGCGCGGCGTGTCGATGTCATGCGCAAGCGCCGGCGCATCGACGGCAACCACGTCGTCGGCGCGCTCGCGCAGCAGGCCGCGCGCGCCGACGTCGCCGCGCAGTCGTGCGAGATCGGCGAACCAGTTGCGCGGCAGCAGTGCCGGCACGCCGAGCACGCCGGCGTACGCGCTCGCGACCGCGCGCATCGGCGCGCGTTGCCAGCGTGCGCACAGCGCCGAGAGATGGGCCGCGTCGAGCGCGGGCTGATCGGTCAGGGCGACGAGGGTGCCGCCAAGGTCGGAGGGGAGTGCCGCGATGCCGGCGCGCAGCGATGCCGACAGGCCTTCGGCATGATCATGCGCGCACACGACGTGCGCGTCGATCGGGAAGAGCGCGGCGCGCATTGCCGCCGCCTCGTGGCCGAGCACGACGACCAGCACGCGCGGCGCCGTCGCCAGCAGTGCTTCGGCGGCACGCCGCAACAAGGATACGCCGTCGATCTCGATCAGCTGCTTGGCAGTGCCGAGTCGCGTGGATGCACCGGCCGCGAGCAGGATCGCGCCGTGAGCGGGCGGCGCTTCACGCATGCGCGTCGCGTGCGAATTCCTGCTGCAGCTCGGCGACGATCGCAAGCGCGATCGCCTCGGCGCCTTCGCCACCGAGCCGCAGCCCGACCGGCGCACGCAGGCGTTGCCGCAGGCGCGCCGCCGCTTCGGCGCCGATCTCGTGCAGCAGTTCGTCGCGCCGTGACGCGGGGCCGAGCAGACCGACGTAGGGCACGTCGCAGAGCGCGAGTTCACGCAGGCAACGCGCGTCGAGATCGAGGTTGTGGTTCATCACCAGTGCGGCATCGAAACGCGCGCGCGTGACGATCGCGGCGAACTCGCCGGGACCGTCTCGATGCTCGGCATCGGCACCGCCGCCGGCGGCGAAGCGCAGCCAGCGTTCGCGGTGCTCGGCGAGCTCCACGCGCCAACCGAGTCGGCGCGTCATGGCGAGCAGCGGTTGCGTCTCCGGTCCTGCACCGAGCAGGAGTACGCGTGGTGCAGGGGCGATGCGCACGGTCAGTGCGTCGACCAGCGCCGGTTCGTCGTCGAGCGCGGCACCGCTCGCGTCGAAGGAGTGCCGCTCGTCGCCGACGATGGCCGCCCCCGAGCCGAGGCCCTCGCCGTGCGCGACGAGGGTGAGCGAGAGTTCGACGTCCTGCGCATCGGCCGCGCGCAGCGCGCGCCGCAGCGGCGCAGCTGCAGGAGGCAGCGGCAGCAACAGCACTTCGGTCGATCCGCCGCAGCCGGTGCCGGATCCGAACACGCGGTCCTCGTCACCGCTGGTGTCGAAGCGCGCATGCTGTGCCACTCCGTTCGCGAGCACGTCGCGCGCGCGCGCCTCCAGTTCCGCTTCCAGGCAACCCCCGGACAGCGCGCCGACCCGGACGCCTGCGGCATCGAGCAGGATCAGCGCTCCCGGCTTGCGATAGGTCGATCCGTTCGTCGCGACGACCACGCACAACACGCTGTCGCGCCGCGCAGCTGCGAGCGCTTCGACACCGGCGACGAGCGCGCGCAATCCGCCGAGCGGCGGCAGCGGCGGCGAGGGGATGTCGGCGATCGGCATGCGTGTCCGGTCCGCGAAACGAATCGCCGCATCATAGGACAGACGCGCGAGCGACGAAGCAACGCGGATCACGGATGTCGCACCTTGCCGCGTGGATTCAGCGCCCGACCAGGGGATGCACCAGCAACCGCGCAAGCCATGGTCGGCGCACCAGTGCATTGCCGAGGCGCTCGAGCTTGAGGCCGACCTTGCGCACGCCGTCGTCGTCGAGTTCGCGTGCGATCAGGGTCACCGGCCCGAGGCGCACGCGATCGCCGATTTCGATCGTGTGTTCGAAGCGGCGCTCGAAGTGCTGCGCCAGGGTCAGCGGCGCGTCCTTCGCGCGGATCGGCAGCGCGTAGAACTCGGCGACGTCGGCGAGGCGCACGCCGGCGTCGAAGCTGAATTCGCCGAACATCTCGCGCTCCGCCTCGAGCGCCTCGTCGGGCGGCGCGAACAGCCAGTCGAGCCGGTAGACGCGCCCCGGCGGTGCCAGCAGATAGGCGTAGTCGCCGCCGACGAGTGGACCGGAGGCGTCCGGCATGAGGATCTCGCCGCTGCGCACGATCATCGTGAGCTGTGCCCAAGCCGGCAGCCCTGCGCCATTGAGGATCCTGGCGCCGGGCGCGACTGCATAGCCGACCATTTCGCGCTCGAGCGATCCGGGCAGGTCGAGTTCGACGCGTCGCACGGCGCGGTCGCGGTGCGGCAACGCGACGTCGAGCAGGCGTGCGGCGAGCCCAAGCGTCCAGCCCTGCACCAGCAACGAGGCGAGCACGACGACGAAGGCGACGTTGAAGATCAGCTGCGCGTTCGGCAGCTGCATCAGCATCGGGATCGAGGCGAGGAAGATGCCGACCGCGCCGCGCAGGCCGACCCAGGCGATGAAGCCGATCTCGCGCTTGCCGTAGCGGAACGGCACCAGGCACAGCGCCACCGCGAGCGGGCGGCCGACGAGCATCAGGAACGCGGCGAGCCCGAGCGCGGGCCACAGCGCGCTGCCGAGCGTATGCGGCGTGGCGAGCAGGCCGAGCACGAGGAACATCACGATCTGGCACAGCCAGGTGCCGGCATCCAGCACGGACAGCAGGTTCGCGAATCCGGGCACGTTGCGGTTGCCGACGATGACGCCGGCAACGTACACCGCGAGGAACGCGCTGCCGTGCAGCGAGCCGGTCGCGCCGAACACGAACAAGGCCGCCGTGACGAGGAACAATGCGGCGAGGCCGCCGGAGAGCGGCAACTTGCGCAACGCGGCAGCGATCGCGAAACCGCCGAGCGC
>Ga0207639_10000128_pt1 | contig 55518 bp, 37 predicted proteins | sample KBSCornC32_FD_184299 | JGI IMG/M metagenome (GOLD analysis project Ga0207639, IMG submission 184299) | Corn rhizosphere microbial communities from Kellogg Biological Station, Michigan, USA - KBS Corn C3-2 (SPAdes) (version 2) | ecosystem: Host-associated > Plants > Roots > Rhizosphere > Soil ... | reverse complement strand
GCCGGTTCCAAACTTTCCCAGATCTGATCACTAATGATTTTGCGCACGGCGATGGGTTCCATCCCATCCTTGGATCAACTTTCTGATCTCCTGTAGATCTTTTTCTTAATTCGTGAACACAGCCTAGGGCAGTTTACGAAAAGTCGTAGCCGCCCTCTGCGACCTTCCGGTCGCAGCTACATCGCGTTCCGCCAGATGCGAACGGCTACCACTCCATTTGAACGGCTCCGTTCAAGAACTGCTCACGCTGGACTTAAGTCCGCCTACGGCAACTGCACCACTCGGAGTCGCAGGAATTGCTTCACGTCGTTCGGCGTGATGGGGTCTGGATACCGGTAGGTCAGCGTCTCCGTCCCATCCTGATTCTGGATGCTCGTGCCTTCCTGCACCGCAGGCAGCCAGGAGGCGGCGGCCAGATTGGTGGTTCCCTCCACAAAGTACGTCACGTCGTCGCGCCCCACGGCGCGTGTGTAGGTCAGTGTCAGATAATAGCCGGGCGTCCCGTTCACGGTGAACTGCGCGACGCCAGAGACCGGCAACGACCCCATGCTGGGTGAGCGCGGATGCGTCCCCAGCGCGTATTCCAGAATATCCAGGATGCCATCGCCATCTTCATCGCCCGAGGCGCTCGCGATGTTGTAAGTGCTGGCCCACGCGGAATAGCTGAGCGCATCATCGTAGCCCGGTGTGCCGCCCACGACATAGCTCGCGCGCCAGCTCGTCCCGAGCGCCGGGTTGGGCGCGGGCGTGGCGTAGGGACGCTTGAGCACCAGAGATGGCCCATTGCCGTCCGGATCGAGCGGCCACGGATCGACATCGTCATAAGTGAAGTCGGCGATGACCGTATTTGTCGCGCTCATCAGCTGCAGCTCCTCACCCCCATTATCCAGGCTGCCGGTAAAGACACCCGCGATCACGCTCGAAGGCACCGAGGGATACGCGGCCGCAAACGCCGCGGCATCGCGAATCACCACCACGCGGGCACCCGGCGCCAGCAAATAGCCGGTGGGGAAGGTAAAAGTGATGCCGGCGGAGAAGCGGCAACTGCTGAGATCCACTGTCGAGCCGCTGGTATTCAGGAGTTCGACGAACTCCTCCAAGCCACCCGCCGTATTCGGATGATAGTGGATCTCCGAAATCACAACATTGGAAGAACTGGCCACGGTGCCCACAATGAAACTCGCCTCCGTCAGCGCGCTCCAGGTGCTCGTCGTGGTGTCAAACACGCGCGCCTTGATCGTGCAGGTTTGGGTCAGCGTGATATTCGCGGAGGTCGCCGCGCTTAGATCGCCAGCCGTGACGCCGCCGCCAATCGACCGCGGATCCACGCCCGTCTTCGTGTAATACAGTGTCCCCGTGCCATTGGGATTCGTGATCGTCAGCGGGTGGTTCGCCTCCACGATTCCTCCAAATGCCCCACTGAAAGTAGGCGCGGCGACGGCCGGATAGAGAGCCTTATTCGTCCCGATGGGGTCCTGATATCCCTTGAGTTGCTGGAGCAAAATCGACGTGCGGTCCCCGGCCGTCAGCGCCGGGTGCCCGCTTGGAATCGAGCCGCCGCTACTCATGAAGGTGAGGATGGTGGCCTTGGCGGTATTCAGCCAGGAGTTCCGGTTCAGCGACGTGGAACCCCAGCGCGCCGCCTCGGCGTGAATGATCGGGTCCACCTGGGCGGCCAGTTCATTCACCCGCGCCTGTGCCGCCGCGTTCGTCAGGGCGCCGCCATTGAACAGGTGCTTCTGCACCCGGTCCGCAAACTTGATCCGGTATTCCGCGCTGAAGCACAGGAGCTCGTGCAGGTAGTGTGGATTGCTCTTCGAGTAGTAGCCGTTGCTCAGCGTCAGCCGGCTCCGGTAGTTGCTCGTCGTCCACGTCTGGTTCCAGTTGTTTCCGGTCGCATTCGGATCGCCCCACGGCCCAATGCGGTTGTAGCTGTTGTTGCCGGTGGAATCCATCCCGTGTTCCATGTCGTGGCAGAAGAACGCGAATCCCCGCGTGCCAATGCGGTCCCGGGTGGCAAACCAGTTGTTCGACGCATTCGCCAGAAAGGTCGACATCGGCGCGTCGAAGCTGCCGTTATAAAAAGTATCGAGCAGGTAGTCGGCGAGGTTCTCGGGATCGAGCAGCACCGGATAGGCCGGATTCACTGTCCCGTCCGGATTCTTGCCCATCATCTGCATGTATTTCGCCGTGCGCCCGCTTTCTGTGGCATCGCTGGACAGCACCACGGCCTGTGAATAGAGCGAATGCCACGCGGCCCAGTTCCCGTCGGTCATCTCGGTGTTGTAGCCGCCGGAGGAGCCGGCGCTCTTCACTGCATCGAATGTGCTCTTATCCCCGCCAAAATAGCTTGCGCCAAAGGCCGCCTCGGTCCGCTCTTCCCAGTTGTAGATGCCCCAGTAGACACCATTGATGTAGAGATGGAAGTAGCCGTTGCGCGAGTAGGGCTGACCCATGTCGCGCTGCGTCAGCCGCGCCCATTCCTCACGCATGAGAGAGTTCTGCGTGTTCGAGCCCGAGGCCCACGAGTAGTTCTGCTCGCAGCGCATATCCACCTGGTCGAAGTCATTGGTCCCAGTGGCGCCGAAGATCGGGTACTTCAGATTGCCATCGAAGAGCCCGCGGAAATGCAGATGGAACGCATGCTTGGGATTCCCTCCCGTGCGGCTGGCGCCACCCCGGATGCGCACCCCGCAATTAATTTGAAAAGCGGAGACGCCGGTCTGGTCGATCATCTCGATCGAGCACGGGCGCTCCCAAAACAAGCCGTGCTTGTCTGGATGCGTGTAAATCCCGGTCGTCGCATCCGTGAGATTCCCAATATTGGTCGACATGACGACCGTTGGGGCCGCGGCCAGCGCATCCTTCAACGACTGCAGCGTTCCCGCGGCCGACGTCACGTTGGCCAGGGTCATGCCGTAGCGGAACGTCTGCCCGTTAATCGGCTGCGTCGGAAAGCCCAGCGACGTCGCCTGCGCCGCGTTCTGCGTCACCACATCATCCACAAAGATATAGGAGTTCGTATCGACGTTCGTGGAACGCCAATCCGCTTTGAACGCCGCGGTCCGCACGACCGTGGTTTTATTGATCGGGATCGGGCCGGTATAGATGGTGCCGTAGTTCAGCGTGGGGATGGAACCATCCGTCGTGTAGCGAATCGTGGCCCCCGCCGTGAGGGTGGAAAGAGTGAGATTGAAGGGCGCCGAATAGCGCCCGCGCGGGGTGCTGAAATTGGTATCCCCCACGAAATCGATGTACGTCACCGCGTTGGGGAAGCCGGGCGTCGGGGTCTCCATGTAGCCCACGAAGGCCTCGGCATCCGAGATCCCATAGCTCACATCCTCCCGCTGCGCCGGATACGTCGGCGCATAATCGTGCACCAGGGTGTAGGTGGCGCCATTCTGTTTGTAGAGACCGAGATACCCACCCGCTTTGATCAGCGTGAAATTCGTGTGCAGATGCGGCTGCGCCACCGTGCCTGGATTATCCTGCCCAGCTACAGCTTGCGCCGGTCTTCGGTCTTTCGCCGACGCAAACACCACCAGGTATTTATTTGGCCCCAGCGTCCACGCGGGCAGAGCCCATTTGTTCGGCACCGCCGCATCGTTCGTGAGATAATAGCCCGCCAAATTGATGGTTGAGGCCGAGGAATTCCAAATCTCCAGCCAGTCCGAGGCCTTGCCGTCCTCGTCGTCGAGCGTGCTCGCATTATCCGCGACAAACTCCGAGATGCGCAACCCGCCGAGCACGACGGTGGAGGCCGGCGAGACCACGCCGATGAGTTGCCAGGAATACGCCGGATTAATCCACGCCAGCTCCACTTCCCCGTTGCCGGTATCGTTGTAGTAAACAACCTCGATGGACACCTGCGGCTTGGTGATCGTCACCCGCCCCGAGTTGGCATTCGCCGAGTGCGTCGCGTCGTCAACAATCACATCCTGCCCATCGATGCGCAGCCGGCCGCCATCATCGCTGTTGAGGACAAAGGTGTACGTTCCCGGCGTATTGACGACCAGCGTGCCCGTGGCCTTCAGCACGCACGAGTTCAAGCCCAGCCCCGAGGCCAGGGTCGGAAAAGCCGCGCTGCCGCCAAACTCTCCATCGGTGCCGCTCGCGTAGTTGATGTTCGCCACATTGTTCACCGTCACGCTACCGGCCAAGTTCGTCCCGGCGATCAGCGCATCCGCGCTCTCCAGATAGCCTTTCCCCGCATAGGGAAATGCGACCGTGGAATTATACCGCGTCACCGTGAATCCCGGGGACGCCACGCCAATCGGCGTTGCGACTGTCACCGCCGCATTTGCGGTCGAGGTGCCGTAGGTGTTCGTCGCCGAGAGCGTGTAGGTCGTGCTTCCCAGCGGCAGCACCGCCACCGAACCCGTCGTCCCGGAGATCGCCCCCACGCCTTGATTAATCGACAGCGTCGTCGCGTTACTCACATTCCAGGTCAGATTCACCTCGCGGGCATAGAGCGGGCTCGGATCACTCGCGGTAAACGAGGTGATGGTCGGCGCCGTCCCGACATCGATGAGAATCGTCTGCTGTGACGTCCCGCTCGGATTGGTCGCCTGCAGCGTGTAGGTCGTGTCGACGGTCGGGGTCACTACTTTGCTGGTCAGCCCCGTCACGTTGATGTTCCCCGGCTGCAGCGTCAACGAGGTCGCTCCGAGCACGCTCCAGTTCAGCGTCACCGCCGAGCCCGCGGTCACGGTGGTGTCGCTCGCCGTCAGGCTCTGGATCACCGGCGCGCTGTTCACATACACCGTCACGGACTTCGCGTTGACGTCATTCCCCGACGCCACCGCGGTGGTGCCGGTGAGGGTGTAGGTCGTGGTGCTCGCCGGCGCGGGCTTCACGGTGGAGCCGCTCAAGGCCACCGCGCCAATGCCCTGATCGATGCTCAGCGCCGTGGTCGAATTCACTACGGACCACGCCAGCGTAAACGTCGACGGCGAGCCGGAGTGGATGAAGAGCGAATTTCCACCGTTCACGGTAAAAGTCGTCTCCACATCCGGTTCGCGTACGATCTGCAACCCGCCCGACGCCGTATCGCCAATCAGCGCAAACGTCCCGTCCGTGGCCACGGAAGTTTTTGCGCCCGCGGCCGAATACACTTCCACCGCTGAGCCGCCCGAGCCTTCCCAATAGGTAAACTCCAGCGAGTAATCGCCCGCCGGCAGCGTCACGACGCCCAGCGTATTGCTGTCGCCGGTGCCCGCCACATATTCAAAGCCATCGCCATTATGCGCCGGGTCCGCCGGATTCCCATTCGCCGTGCGCGTGGAGCTCTTGAACTGCTTCCCCAAAATCCGCAGCCGCGCGCCGTCATCGCTCCGAAAGCCAAAGGTGTAATCCCCCGCCGTCGGAATGCGAATGCCGCAGCGCGCCACGATCAGCAGATTGTTGTCGTCCGTCCCCACCACGTTCGTTGCAAAATTGGTCTCTCCGGAAAAATACCCGAGGTTCCCCTGCCCCTCCACGTCGGTGAAATTGATCACTGGCGCCAAATAATTTGCAAATACCGCGCCCCCCGCATTCAGCGGAAAATTCTTTGCGATACGATCCGCATTCACCAACGTCCCGTAGCCATAGGTGGAGACATTGTAGTTTTTGATTTCGCGAATGCCCCACTGCCCCGGCACGCCAAACACGCCCGGCAGCCGCGGCGAGCTATACGTCCCCGCCGTCGGCAGGCTCATCGGACTCACCCCATCCGCCAGCGCCTGGATTTGGTCGGGTTTCAGCGCCACATTATAAATGGCGACATCGTCCAGCCGGCCCTTGATGTCGTTGCTCGTGTCCGTCGGCGTCCCCCAGTTGCCGAGATACAGGTCCGCCTGCTTGATCGTGTCCGTCACACCCCAGCGCGTCACTTCGGGAATGCCATTGATATAGATCCGCTGCGCCGGCGCCGTGCCGCTGCCGCCCGTCAGCGTCGTATCGTAGACAAACGCCACGTGGTACCACACCGAGTTGCTCACGCCGTACGTCCCGCCGTTCACGTCGTTCCCGTCGAAACCAAAGTGCACGTTCGCACTGTTCGTATTCAGCCCCGCATGCAGCGTCCCCGTGCCCGACCCCGTATTGCCAAAAATCGTGCTGTAGCCCTGTCCCGATCCGGACGAGGTAAACAGCACCCACGCCGACAGCGTGAACGACGTATTCGCGCCCGCGGCCGTTCGCAGCCCCAGCGCTTCATTCGAATTGTTGAGCAAACTCGACGCCACCAATTGCAGGCTCTGCCCGCCGGAAAACACGATCGCTTGGCCGCCATTATGCCCGGTCGTGTAGGACAGAGCCGGTGTGCCACTCGCGACCACGGAAGTGATGACCCCGGCGCCCGAGGTGTCATTCGTGTTGCCGTCAAACGCGAAATAAGCACGCGGCGTTTGCGCGGCGGCGACAGTGAGGAGGGAAACAAGCGCCAGAAGCGCAGAGAGGAAGCGGGTCACGGCAGGACAGGCGGGAGTAGGTTGGCAGGGTGAATTGTGACGAATCAATGGCAGAAATACTTAAGAGGGCAAATGATTCGATGGTCATCCTTCCGATCCCTGAAACGTAAGTCCCTAAAAACAAGGAACTCGCGGCTTCATTCCACACCTCAAAATCATCCCTAAATCCGCCCTCATCCCTCCCTTTTTCCACTACTCTCCGCGCAGGATTTCCCGTGCCCGGCCCTGACACAAGTGAAACGCCGCCCCCAGCCCCGCACCGAACCCAACTCCGTAGCAAAGAGCCCAAAGCGTAATGGCCACCATCCGATGATTCACCACGAGTTGCCCCTCAAACCACCGCCCGGCGTAGTAGCCCGCCGCCTGGCAGGCAAACAGCGCCACCAAAATTGCCGGCAGCGCTCCCCATGCATCGAAGGCCAGCGCGAGCAATCCCGCCATCACCGCCACGCCGCCCGCCAGTGCCACCAACTCGCCTTGGTCCCCGCGCAACCACATCCAGAGTCCCACCCACGTCGCCGCATACCCCAGGAAAGCCAGCGTAAACACCGCATAAAACCGCCAACGCGAGCCCGCACCGAGGATGAGCCGATGCAGCAACATCCCGCTGAGCCCGATGAAAATCGCCGTGCAGGCGAGATAGAGGTGCATTTCCCTCAGCCCGCGAAACCAGCGGTCCATCATCGGCCACGGCGCAAACCCAGCCACACTCAACAGCGTAAAACCCCAAATCCCCCGCCCGATCGATTGTCCTGGCGTCGGCACCGCCTGAGCATGCGCCCGCGCGGCAATACGAGCAGGATCGAGTTGGAAAAGGGCCACGTCCGAATGCTGGGCGTGGTGCGCTCGAAAAGCGAGGAGCGATCTGGGCATGCGATGGGATTTGAATGCCAAGATCGCTCCTCGCCAAAATCCTCACTTCTGTCTTCTCACGCTCCGTTGCAGTCTTCATTCTGCCTCTTCCATGTCTCTTGATGTCTCCTTGCTCCGCCGCATTGCCGAAAAAGTCGGCACGCCGTTCTGGCTCTATGATGCTTCCGTGCTTCGCCAGCGCATCGCCGATATCCTGTTCATGACGGATTCGCCGCATGTGCAGCCGCGCTTTGCGATGAAATCATGCCCGGCGACGAAGGTGCTTAAAGAGATGGCCGCCAAGAATATCTGGATCGACGCCGTCAGTGGCAATGAAGCCCTGCGCGCCCTCCGCGCCGGCCATGCCTCGGGCCACAATCCGCCCGTCGTCTGTTTCACCGCCGATGTCTTCCGCGACAACGCCCTCGACGTCGTCCTCCAGAATAACCTGCTGCCAAATATCGGCTCGCCCGGCATGGTCCGTCAGCTCGCCTCGGCCGGCTACAAAGGGCCCGTGAGCATCCGCGTGAATCCCGGCTTCGGCCATGGCCACGTGAATACCTGCGATACCGGCGGCCCCTCGTCCAAGCACGGCATCTGGCACGGCGACTTGATGGCCGTGAAAGACGCCGCCGAATCCGCCGGGTTGAAAGTGACCATGCTCCACGCCCACATCGGCAGTGGCCCGCAGTACCAGGAGTTGCACGATAACCTTACCCGCCTCGCCATCGATTTCCGCGATCTCGTCTCGAAGTTCCCAGACCTCACCGCCGTCAGCCTCGGCGGCGGCATCCCGCACAACTACCGCCAGCGCGAAGCGCAGATCCCCGTGGAGCCGCTCCGCGAGCTCTTCCTGAGCTGCCAGCAGCGCATCTCCGCCGCCGCGCACCGTGAACTGCGGCTGGAAATCGAGCCCGGCCGTTACTACGTCGCCCCGTCCTGCACGCTCATCACCCGCGTGCACGATCTCAAACAGACGCAGACCAACGAAAAAGGCCGCGGCGCCAAGTTTGCGATGGTCGACGCTGGGTTCGTCGATCTTGTCCGCCCCGCCATGTATGGCAGCTATCACCAGATCGAAGTCGTCGGCAAAGGTCAGGCCGGCACCGAATTGGAGCCTATCGTGGTGGCGGGCCCGCTCTGCGAAAGCGGCGACGTCTTCACCCGCGGCGGCGCCAATGAGGAGCTCGAACCCCGCATGCTCCCGCGTCCCGAGCCCGGCGACTTCCTCGCCCTGCGCGACGCCGGCGCCTACGGCTACGCCATGAGCAGCAACTACAACTCCATCGGCCGCGCCCCACAAGTCTGGCTGGAGCCGGACGGATCGCTGGAACTGATCAGCCGACGGGAGACGCTGGAGGATCTGCTGAAGGCGGAGATCAGCGAGAAGCTGTAGCCGCCGCCCAACGCGAAGTATTCAGTATTCAGTGGCGCATCCGAGCGTCCGCTGATCCGTTCGGAGTTCCGCCTAAAGGCGGAACTCCGAACGGATCGCCCGACACTCGAACCGCCTGCTGGACACTGAATACTGGCCCCCTATTCCAAGGATGCCAGCCCGTGCCGAATCGCAAACCGCGTCAGCGCCACCACGTCGTGCAGGCCCAGCTTTTGCGCGATGTTGCCGCGGTGCGCTTCCACCGTCTTCACGGCGATGCCCGTCCGGTCCGCAATCTCCTTGGAACTCAGGCCTTCTGCCACGAGCCGCAGCACGGCACGTTCGCGCTCGGTGAGCAAGTCGCCGGCGAGCGTTCCCTGCCCGCGCTCATTCATCTCGTTCGCGTGCTTGGTCACAAAGCTGATGCCGCTCATCACGGCGCGGAGGGCATCGCGAAAATCCTGCAGCGTGTCTTCCTTGTGCACAAAGCCGTGCGGACGCGCCTGCAGCGCCTCGGCCACGAGTTCGTTGCTCGTCGTGCCGGAGTAAATCAGCAGCCGGGTTTCCTTGGAAAGATTGCGCAGCCGCCGCACGACCTCGATGCCATTCAGCTCCGGCAGCAGAAGATCGAGCACCACGAGTCGCGGCTTGAGTTCCAGCACTTTCTCAATCGCCGCCAGCCCATTGGAAACCTGAGCCACCACCTCGTATGGCCCCTCCTTCGGGATCATATAAGCGAGCATCTGCCGAATGGACACATGGTCATCGGCGATGAGCACGGTCTCGCGCTTATCGGGACTGGCTACGCCTGCCGGAAGATTCTGCTCAGGTAGTACGGTGGTCATTGGGCGGTCTTTTCCTCCACGAGTCCCGGCATGGAATGACTCGCGGCGGTCGGACGGATAGTTGGATCGCATGGGTTCTTGAATGACACAAGCGAGATTTCTCCCTGAGGATGTGTCGAAACGGTCGGAATTTGCCGCAGATTTCGCGCCATCAGCGGGGCAAATCCCTCTGTATTTGTCATTCGTCTTTTGGCGGAAACCGCTGCTACGTTTCGCCCCCTTTGATGCACGATTTTTCACTCACATTTCTCGGCAGCGGCACCTCGCAAGGCGTCCCGATCATCGGCTGCGATTGCCCCATCTGCCAGTCCACCGACCCACGCGACAAACGCACCCGCTCCTCCATCTATATCGAGACCCCGGAATTCCATTTTATCGTCGATACCGGGCCAGACCTTCGCCAGCAGGCTCTCCGCGAGCAACTTAAGCGCATCGATGCCGTGGTGCTCACCCATCCGCATGCCGACCACATCATGGGCTTCGACGACATGCGCGCCTTTTGCCATGGGGGCAAGGAGATGCCCGTCTACGGCTCGCCCGACACGATGACCGCGCTGCGCCGCGTGTTTGCTTTCGCTTTCGATGGGCAGAACCGTTTCCCCGGTTACGTGAACCCGGTCGCACACGAAGTCACCACACCGTTTAATCTCGGCAGCACCCAGTTGATTCCCATGCAGGTGCCCCATGGACGTGTGCAGACGCAGGCCTATCTCTTTCTCCGGCACGGACGCAAAATCGCGGCATATTTTCCTGACTGCAAAGACATCCCGCCCGCCGCGCGCGAGGCGATTGCCGGAGTGGAAGTTTTGATCGTGGATGCGCTCCGCCGGAAAGAGCACCCGACGCATATGAATGTGGACGAGGCACTGGCCGTGGCCTCGACCATCCACGCGAAGCAAACATGGTTTACGCATCTCTCCCACGACTTGGCCCACGCCGAACTGGAGGCGGAGCTGCCGCCCGGAATTCGAGTTGCCTACGATGGCCTCCGGCTGGAACTGTGACCCTATTCCCAGCATGAGATTTTTTCTGCCCGCCCTCCTGTGCACTCTGTGTGCCTTTGCGTTGCCGCTCCTCGCCGAGGAAGAACAGCGGCTACCCGCGGCCACGCCCAAGCCCCGCACGGAGGCGGAATTGGCGGCGCAAACCGTGGTCGTCTTCAACCAGCGCAGCATCGACTCCACAGCCCTGGCTGGCCTGTATGCGGAGAAGCGCCACATCGAGACGAAAAATCTCGTCGGCCTGAAATGTCCAGACGATGAGGAAATTACCCGGGAGGATTTTGACCAAACGATCGCCGCGCCGCTGCGCAAGGCTTTCGTAGAGCGTGGCTGGTGGACCCTGCGCAAGGAGGCCGAGGAAGGAGGGAGCCGGGTGGAGAAAACCTCCATCCGCTTCGTGGTGCTCATGCGCGGTATCCCGCTCAAAATCGCGCAGACCAAGTCTTACGAGGGCGACAGCACGGACGGCCAGCCACAGGTGGTTTTTTCCCGCAACGAAGCCGCCGTGGACAGCGAACTCTCCGTCCTCGGCACCTACAGCAAGCAAATCTCCGGGCCGCGGAACAATCCCTTCTACCGCGAAACCAAGACCATCGGCGAAACCGAGCCCGATTTTCCCCTGCTCGTCTGCCGGATGGATGCCGTGGAATCGAGCACCGTCCGCCGGATGATTGAAGACTCGATCGCCGTGGAGCAAGAAGGCCTGCGCGGCTTTGTCTATGTGGATGCCCAAGGGCTCAAGGCCTCGGGCCTCGCTTTGGGGGACGGCTGGCTCTTCGACGCAGCTCGCGACGCGCGCGAGCATGGCCTGCCGGTCATTCTCGATAATGGCCCCGCCGTTTTTCCCACCGGCTATCCCCTGGGCCACTGCGCACTTTATCTCGGCTGGTACGCGCAGGATGTCGCCGGGCCCTTTGCCGAGCACGATTTCAAATTCCCGCGCGGCGCCGTAGCCTACCACATTCACTCCTTCAGTGCAGTGACCCTGCGCGCCAACGATCACTTTTGGTGCGGCCCCCTGCTCGAAGCCGGCGCCGTCGCCACGCTGGGCAACGTCTACGAGCCCTTCCTCGGCCTGCTCCCACGGCCCAATGTGTTCGAGCAGCGCCTGCGCGAGGGTTTCACTTTTGCCGAGGCCGGCTACATGTCGCAGCAATATCTTTCCTGGATGACGACCTTTGTCGGCGATCCGCTCTACCGCCCTTTCCTGAACTCCGCCGCCGCCGCGGCCAAGCCGGGGAATGAGTGGGACGGATACCGGGAAGGCGTCGCCACCTGGCTCACCAAAGGCCGCGCCGCCGGCGAAGCTGCGCTGAAGAATGCCGCCAGCACGATGAAAAGCGGCATTATCGACGAGGCGTTCGGCCTGCTCGAACTCAGTGGCAACGACTACGCCCGCGCCATTGCCGCCTTCGACAACGCCCGCACCGCCTACTCCGACCCGGCCGATCGGACCCGCATCATCCTTCACGAGGCCGGCGCCATCCGCTCAGCCAACGGCGCCGACGCCGCGATCAAATTCCTTCGCGCCCAAGCCGATTCCAGCCCCCACTCCGTTATTTTGCTCAAGCTCGCCGGCAGTATCGCCGCCGAGACCAAAGCCGCCGCGAAGGCCGGCGAGGACAAGAAGGATGCCCCGGTGAAACCGGATGCCGCAGTTCCGGAGAAGAAGCCCACGCCGGCGGCGAAACCGAAGAAATCTAAATAGAACTACGGAGGCGAAGAATGGCGCGGGGCCAGAAAGTGGAACGGCTTTTTAAACCGTGGCGCTTGGATCTTCTAATTTTCCGGAATGCTTTCGATTTGAGGTGCGCCCAAGGCCACGGCTTAAAAAGCCGTTCCACTTTCCAGCCCTCCGACAATACGGAACTCGTGCTAAGAAGGCCCACCAACCGGCAGCCGGATTCCTTCCCCGGGCAGTAGGACCGGAATTGTATCCCGCACAGGGTAAAACCAGCCCGCCTCTGCTGTTCCCGCGAGCATTCCGCCGGAAAACTCGGCCGGCATTTCTCCGGCGTGGTTCCGCAGCTCCTCCCGTCGCGCGGCCAATTCCGCCACCAAAGCATTCTCCGCCGGCGAGAGCGGCTGACGAGTGTGGGGACAGCGTAGAAAATCCATCAGGCTCCTTACTTCAGCACGCGGGTGATTAACAGCCCGCACGCGTCGTCGCAGGCCTTGGCGGCTTCATCGCCGCCCATGTTGCACGCGGCCACCACGGCGAATTTCTTTTCCGGCGAAATCCACATCACGGCGTAATTCATCGTATTCGTTCCGTTGTGCGTGATCACCTTACCCCCCCAGCCTCGCTGCGTGATCTCCCAGCCAAAGCCATAATCCTGGCCGGCGAGGGGCGTATGCAGCTTGGCAAACGTTTCCGGCTTGAGCAGGCGCGCCTCCTCCGCGTGCCAGGCCGCGTATTTCGCAAAATCGCCGATGCTCATGTGCACTCCGCCACCCGGCCAGATGGCGGGCGGGTTATCCGCATTGGGCCCCGGGGCGAAGTGCCGCACCTTGTCACCTTTTCGCTGGTGGCCAAATGGCTGATCGACCCTCCCCGGCGTCCCGGCCGCGCCGAAGCCGGCGGATTTCAAATCGAGCGGACGGAAAAGGAGCTCCTGGATCCAGTCCTCCCACGCTTTGTTCGTCGCTCCGCTGATCATGGCCGCCGCGATGGTGTAGCCTTGGTTCGAGTAGATGAACTTGGTATTGGGCGCGGGGTCCGGCGGCGTATCGAGCAGGCCGCGCACGAACACCTTCCGCTGTTCTTCATTGGAGCCCTGGCGTCGGGCCGCCTCCAGCCAGAGTGCCTGGGGCGGCTCATGCGGGGCGCCCGCGCGATGCCCGAGCAACAGCTCCAGTGGGACGTCCTTCCACTCGTTCTTCATTCGCGGCGCCAGCTTGGCCAGCGCCGGGCCGACTTTCGTATCCCAACGCACGGTCCCACGTTCCACCAGCATGGCGATGGCACTGGAGGTCATGCTCTTGGTGCAGGAGCCGAGGTGCCATTGGTCATCGATGGTCACCTTGTCCGGCTCGCCCACACAGCGCACGCCGGTGGCACCGATGGCGACGAGCTTGCCGTCCAGCATCGCAGCGGCGGCCAGCGCCGGGACGTCGTGCTTCGCGCGCAAGGGCTCCAGCAGCGCAGAGACGTCGTCGCCCCGAGCGGCCATGGTAGACAGAGCGAGGGCGCACCCCAGCGTTGCGGCACGCACGGAGAGTACAGTCGTGAACCAAGAAGCGCTGAGACGCTCGGGAGCGCGAGCAGAGATGGAAGTGTTCATGGCCGGTAAGAACCGGCTTAATACTTCGGGAAGCTCGTGTCGATCTTCTCCGCCCAGGCTTCGAAGCCGCGCTCCACGTTCCACACGCGGCCAAAACCGGCCTCCTGCAACATCTTCACGGCATGCGCGGAGCGCGCACCGTTTTTGCAGATGAGAATGGTGTCCTCCGCCGAATCCAACTCGCTCATGCGAGCCGGGAGCTGAGCCATGGGGATCAGCGTGGCCGCCGGCAGGCCGCAGATGTTGAGTTCATACGGTTCCCGCACATCGATGAACCGGAACTTGGCGTGCCCATCGAGCTTGGACTTCAGCTCTTCCACCGTGACCGACGGCACCTTGGCCTCGGCCTCTTGTTTCGCCCGCGCCTGCGGCAGCCCGCAGAATTGATCGTAGTCGATGAGGTCGGTCACCGTTGGGTTCGGGCCGCACAGCGGGCACTTCGGATCCTTGCGGAGCTTGAACTCGCGGAACTTCATCGCCAGCGCATCGAAATTCACGAGGCGACCGACGAGCGGATCGCCGATGCCGCAAATCAGCTTCACGGCTTCGATGGCCTGGATGGAGCCGACAATCGCCGGGAGCACGCCCAGCACGCCGCCCTCCGCGCACGTGGGCACTTCGCCTGGCGGCGGCGGCTCGGGGAACATGCAACGATAACACGGCCCGCCGAGATGCGGGGCGAACACGGTCGCCTGCCCGTCGAAGCGGAAGATGCTGCCGTAGATGTTCACCTTCTTCGTCAGGAAGCAGAGGTCGTTGGTGAGATAGCGCGTCTGGAAATTATCCGTACCATCGATGATGATGTCGTACGGCTCCGCGATCTTCCGCGCGTTTTCCGACGTGAAGAGCGTCTCGTAGAGATCGACCTGCACGTTCGGATTGATGTCGCGGATGCGCTCGCGGGCCGACTTGCACTTGCTGCGGCCGACGTCCTTCGTGCCGTGCACCACCTGGCGCTGGAGATTGGAAAAATCGACCACGTCGCTATCCACGATGCCCAGACGGCCCACGCCGGCGGCGGCGAGATACAGCAGGATGGGCGAGCCCAGGCCGCCCGCGCCGATGCACAGGACGCTCGCCGCTTTCAGCCGTTTCTGCCCCTCCAGCGTCACCTCCGGCATGATGAGATGGCGCGAATAACGGGCGATCTCATCGTTGCTGAATTCCTGCTTCGCGCTTCGCGAAGCCTCAATGATACTTGGCAATGGCATAGCTGTATTTCCCAAAAATGGGCGCGCACGCTAGCACGTCGCTGGATTTTGGAAAGGGGGTTTCCATGGACCCAGTATTCGGCAGGCTTTCATAGGACCTATACGCCCCATCGGGCCTATCGGACCCATCCCCCGGGAGTCGCCACTACCCTGAATACTGGATTGCCCCCACCGCCCGGATTCCCAACTCTCCCGCCATGACCTCAGCTCCGCAGACCAATCCCGCCGAACGTATCCTCCTTGGGCCTGGGCCCAGCACCGTGCCCGCCCGCGTGCTCCGCGCACTGGGAGCACCCACCCTCGGGCACCTCGATCCCCAGTATCTCGCCATCATGGACGAGACATGCGAGTTTTTGCGCCAGGTCTTCCGCACGAAGAATCCCCTCACCTTCCCCGTGAGCGGCACCGGGATGGCCGGCATGGAGTGCATCGCGGTGAACTTGATTGAGCCCGGCGACGAAGTGATCGTCTGCATCAATGGCGTCTTCGGCACGCGCATGAAGGACGTGATGGAGCGCTGCGGCGCCACGGTGCATGTGGTGGAGGCCGCGTGGGGCGACGTATTCACCGCGGAGCAGATCGCCGCCGCGCTCGACGCGCACCCGAAGGCGAAGCTGGTGGGCATCGTGCATGCCGAAACGAGCACCGGCGCGCACCAACCGCTCGCCGGTCTCTCCGCGCTGTGCCGGGCGAAAAATGCGCTGCTCGTGGTGGATGCGGTGACGAGCCTGGGCGGACACGATCTGCGCGTGGACGAATGGGGCATCGACGCCATCTATAGCGGCACGCAAAAGTGTCTTTCCTGCCCGCCCGGCCTGGCGCCCGTGAGCTTCGGCGAGCGCGCCCTCGCGGTGATGGATGCCCGCAAAACCAAGGTGCAGAGCTGGTATCTCGATGTCTCCATGCTCCGCAAATACTACACCGGCGGCGCGGGTGGCGGCGGACGCGTGTATCATCACACCGCGCCCATCAACATGACCTATGCCCTGCGCGAAGCGCTCGCGATGGTGCTGGAGGAAGGCCTGGAAGCCCGCATTGAGCGTCACCGCCAGATGCATCTGCGCCTCCGCGCCGGCCTGGAAAAACTTGGCCTCCAGTACATCCCCAAGCACTCGCTCCACACGCTCAACTGCATCCAGGCCCCCGCGGGGAAAGATGAAGCCGCGCTGCGCAAAGCCTTGCTCGTGGACTACGGCATCGAAATCGGCGCCGGCCTCGGCCCAATGGCCGGCAAGGCCCTCCGCATCGGCCTCATGGGCTTCGGCGCCACGGTGCGCAACGTGGATCTCCTCCTCGCGGCCATCGGCGAATTGCTGAAGTAATGAAGCTGCGACCTCCCGGTCGCAGCTACACTATTCCGGCGGTCTACGCCGTCGCCGCGGCAGGCCGTATTCCAGCACAATCTCGGCCGCCTCCGGGAGCGTCTTGACGGTAAAATCCGGCGGTTTCCGCAGCGGCTCCTTGTAGCCGTGATCGAGAAAAATGGTGTGGCAGCGCGCCGCGTTTCCGCAGTCGATGTCCCGCCAGCGGTCGCCGATCATCCAGCTCACCTGCAACGTCGCGCCAAGTTGATGCGCGGCCCGGATCAACATCCCCGGCGCCGGCTTGCGGAAATCGCTCGGCTGCCCGTGCGAGCTGCCCGCCGCATAGCAGACCTCGATGCGATCGAAGGGAATCTGGGTCTGAATTTTTTCGTGGATCGCTTCCACCGCTTCCTTCGCCAGCAGACCGCGCCCCACGTCCGGCTGATTGGTGGCCATGACCAGAAAGAAACCAGCCGCCTTAAGTTTGGCGCAGGCCTCCACCACTCCGGGAAGCAACTCGAATTCCTCCACCCGCCGCGGAGCATGCGGGCGGCCCTCGACGAGAATGGCGCGGTTGAGCACCCCATCGCGGGCCATGAACACAGCGCGTTTCAGATGCTCGGTAGACATGGGACGGCGGAGTATAAAGACGGGCGCATCGTCGCGGCGGATTGCCGGGAGTTCACCGCAAATCGCCGGCGGATGCAATGCCAGAGCGCTCTGTCCCCTCCGGCCCGCCATGCAGCGAGCGCCGCTCCATCAACTCCCCGCGCATGGAATGGCAGACGGCGTCCGTCAGCCCGTAGCGCGTGAACAGCGCGGCGATGAGCAAAAAGCCCGCGGCTGGGATGAGGCTCACCAGCAGCGTGATCCCCAATTCCGCCCGCGACGTTTGCGTGGCGCCGACGACATAGCCAAAGTCCGCCAGCAACAGCCCGGGCAGAAAGCCCGCGACGGCCATCCCGATTTTCTGCGAGCACGCGGTTGCGGAAAAAACCAGCCCGGTGGTGCGCGCGCCGAATTTCCATTCCGTGAAATCCGCGGTATCCGCCACCATGGCCCAATAGACGGTGGCATTCACACCGCCGCCGATCCCATTCACCACCTGCCAAAACTGAATCTGCCCGAGCTGCGCCGGCGGCACGAAATAAAACGCGGCGCACGAGACGCCGAGCAGCAGGTGCCCGAGAATAAAGCCGCCCTTTTTTCCCAGTCGCGCCACCAGCATCTGAGTGGCCACGGCTCCGAGGATAAAGCCCACATTTCCCAGCACCAGGAGCGTGCTCGTGCCGCCTTTGTCCAAATGCAGGCAGTAGGTGCAATAGTACATGAGCGTCTCGCCGCGGATGACGATGAACGTCAGATCCAGGATGCCCGCGACGAAAATGAAGACCCAGTGCCGATTCGAAAAGAGTGATCCCACACCGGCAAAGAGCGCCGCCCGCTGCCCCGGTGGCGGATGAATGCGCTCCCGCGTGGTGGCGAAGGCGAACCAAAACAGCACCACCATGACGACGCCAAAGAGCGCCATCGTATATTGATAGCCGCGCGCATCGTTCCCCCCGCCAAGATGCGCGATGAGCCACAGCGTGCCGGAGCTCACCGCGAGGCCACCCACCTGCGCCAGCACCATGCGATAGGAATTGAGGCTGGTGCGCTCCACGGGGTCGTCCGTCATCACCCCGGAGAGGGCGGAGTATGGGATGTTGATCGCCGTGTAGCAGATCATCAGCAAATTGTAGGTGACCCACGCATAAGCCAGCCGCGCGCCGGCACTGAGATCCGGCACGGTAAACGTGAACGTGGCCACCAGCGCGAGCGGCACCGCCATCCACAGCAGGTAGGGCCGGAATTTCCCCCAGCGCGTCTGCGTCCGATCGGCCAGGATTCCCATGAGGAAATCGATCCCGGCATTAAACAGGCGGGCGAAGAAGAGCAGCGCGCCCGCCGCCGCGGGGCTGATGCCAAAGATGTCCGTGTAAAAGAACATCAAGAACGACATGATCGTCGCCCACACAAAGTTGCTGGCCGTATCGCCCAGCCCATAGCCCAGCTTTTCCCGGAAAGAGAGTTTCATCGGGGCGAGCGCAAAATTGCTCCCACGGCCTGCTAGGATGCGGCCGGCAAGGACCCAGCCGTCTCGCCCTCGCGGAGCCGGCTCGCCACGAGGATGTGCTGTGCCGAGCCGAAACGCTTGCGCATCAGGTCCAGCAGCCGTTTGCCGCCGGTGAAGCCAATCTCGCGATACGGAATCACCGACGTGGTGAGCAGCGGCGCCCAGTCCGGTTTTTCGATGCCGTCGAAACCGGTAATCGAAACATCCTGCGGGATGCGCAGCCCGCGCTTTTGCAGGGCGGCGATGAGGTCGTAGGCTTGATGGTCCGCCGCGCAAACCCACGCTTTCACGCCCTGCAAAATGCGCTGGTGCACGGCCTCGATACTCTCTTCCACGGAAAAGCTTTTGCCCGCGTAGACGCCCACGACGTTCTTCGGCTCGAACGGCACGCCCATGCGGGTGAGCTTTTCAAAATACGCACTGAAACGGCGCAGCGACCACAGCGCCTCGGGCTCGTAGGGCCGCGTGTAAAAGCCGATGTCCCGGTGCCCCAGGGTGACGAGTCGATTCATGATCGTGTCGATGCCTTTGAAATGGTCGACATCCACGCAATTGAGCGAGGCCCCGCCCGGCTGCTCCACGAGCGAGACCACCGGGAAGCGCAGTTGCAGATCGTCCACGACATCGCGCGGGAATGGGTAAATGAGGATGAGGCCGTCCCACGTGCGCTTGCTCAGGGCATCCAGTTTGCGATAGGAGCCGCCGTCGAGCGTGGCGTCGTGCGGCGCGGTGTAGTGCAGTTCGAGCCGGATGCCATGGAGCTGGGCAAATTCACTCACGCCCGCGGAAAGCTGCACGCCGGGGCTTTGATAATCGGCGCGCAAATACTCCTCGATTTCCGTGCAAATGAGGACCCCCACCGTGTGCGCCTTGGTGCGCCGGGGTTTCGTGGGCGCGCGCATTTCCATGTGCTGGTAGCCGAGTTGGGCGGCCAGCTTGAAGACCTTTGCGCGCGTGACTGGATTGATGCCGGGATGGTTGGTAAAACATCGCGAGACCGTGGTGCGCGAAATACCCAACTGTTCGGCGAGCCGTTGTTGATTCATCTCAAAACTGTTCTGGAATGGAAGGCACTCTTTTATGGGTCTTAAATGGCCCCGATGTCACTCGTTTTCTAAGAGATGGACGCAAAGGAGTCCCTGAATATCGCAGAAATTTGACGGAAATCCCGTAAATGCACATTTATGCACCGAGTGTCAAATGGTTCGTATTCAGCAGGAAAGACCGCCTGCCGCGCCCTATTTTACATCCACGTATAACCTATTGCGCATCCACCTGCGCTCGAACAAAACTGGAGGCCGATCCCCCCACCCCGCCGACAACCCGGAACGTATGATACTCCCAGCCGACATCCGGCGCGGGCAACCCGGTCGTGATCGCCGGAACCACTTCCGCCACGACGAGCGCCGTCCCCCACTCGGTGAGATCGGCGGAGGCCTCCACGGTGTATTGCAGCCCATCAACCTCGGCGATCTCCCGATTTTCCAGCGGCGAAAAGACCGCCCCCACGCGCACGGCACATGTGATGGTGAGTGAGCTCTCGCCATTCACCGGCTGGATTTTGGTGAAGACCAAGCCAGTCGACGCGCCGGACGCGGGATCGCCGTTGAAGGCGAACTCCATGAAATTGAGCACGCCATCGAGATCCGGGTCCGCATCCAACGCCGCCGCGGCACCGCTGAGTCCCTTGGCCGCTACCCATGTATCGAAAGGCGTGACGCCATTCACTACCTGCAAAAATCCGGTGCCCGTGAGGAGACTGCTTTCATGCGCGGCGCCGGAGCCCACCGGTCCCCACACGCCGACGACCTGCAGCACGCCATTGATGTAGAGACGGTCCACCGTATCTGTGCTGGTGTGGGTGAGATTCAGCGTGACGCCGGGGGCAAGGCGGACGGCGGCGGAATCGGAGAGACTGGGCAGCGTGAGCGAGAGCGTGCCGGCGGAAACCGTCGTGTCGCCATTGTAGCTATTGTCGCCGGTGAGCACGAGCGTCCCGGCGTCGGTCTTCGTCAGCCCACCGTCGCCGGAAATCACCCCAGTGAGCGTGAGCGTCGCCGTGGATTGCGGAGCAAAGGTGGTATTGCCGGTGAGGGTGATGTTCGCCGCGATGGCAGCCGTGCCGTTCGTCCCCGTGCTGGTGGTGAAGATCTTCCCACCATCCGCCACGTGGATGGGCTTCAGGATGGAAATGGCCTGCCCGAAATTGCCCACGCCCAGCGTTGCGCCCACGTCCACGGTGATGGCGCCAGGATTGGTGTCGTTGATGATCGTCCCCACTTCCACCGTGAGCGAGCCGGCGGCCACCTCGATGTCCTGCACCGTGACCGTCGCCTGCACGAGGCTGATTTGATTAGCACCGGTTTTCGTTAATTTAAAGGCACCGCTGATCGTCGACCCGCTGCCCCGCACGTCCCAGCGCGTCGCGCCGCCGATGGTGGCATCGCTTCCGAGCACCAATCGCTGCACGGCATTGGTCTGGGTGAGGGAGCCGGTATTGACCAAGGCACCCGCGCCGGATGCGCCCGCGCCATTGAGGGTGATGACTTCCGTCCCGAGGTTGAGGCTATTCGCGCTGGCTCCCTGCACATCCAGCGCGCCGCCCGATTTCACGGTGGTGCCGGCAACATTGCTGCCGAGGGCGGCGCTGTTCTTTGCGATGAGGGTCCCGCCGACCACAGTGATCGTCCCCGTATTGGTGTTGGCGCCGGACAGCGTCAGTGTGCCGGAGCCGCTCTTCGCCAGCGTCCCGCTGCCGGAGACGACGCCGGAAATCGAGGTGGGTCCGCTGCCCGCCACAGTCAGCGTGGACGTGCCCAGCGACACCGAATTCAGCACGGAAAGCGTGTTCGCCGAGGAGTTCGTCCAGAATTGGGTCGTGGTCAGCGCGAGACTCACGTTTTGCCCGCTCGTCGCCGAGCCGATGGTGGGTGCGCCGGCACCGGAATTTACGATGATGCCCGCACTCCCCAGCGTGAGCGTGTGATTCGTTCCGCCTGCCTGGAGCGTCACGACTCCCGGACTCGAAAAGGTGAGTCCGGCGGCGTTCGGATCTGCATCGAGATTTACGGTCTGCGCACTCGTGACGCCGAGGATGTTGAAAACCGCGGTATTCCCGCTGCCGGGCACACTGGCCGGGTTTGGCACCACGGAGCCGCTATCCGTGGACCAACTCGCCACCGCATTCCAGCTCGTTCCCGAGCCATCCCAATAGAGCGGAATCGGAGCGGTGTAGACCGTGATATTCAGCGTGGCGTCCGACGACAGCCCGGATGAATCCGTGGCTCGAACCACAAAACTATTGGGGCCCGCATTGCCCGCAGCGGGCGTTCCCGTGAGCGCTCCATTGCTAGCGACGTTGAGCCACGATGGCCCGCTGACTTTCGAAAAGGCGATCGCATCGCCCGGATTTCCATCGCTGGCATCGCCCGCGAGCGTGGAGGAATAGGCGTTGCCCACGAAGGCCGAGGGCTCGTTCAGGGGATTCGAGCCAAAGAGCGGTGCGACGTTATGCGTATATTCCACGCGGATGCTGTCGGCGCGGAAATTAGCGCTCATATTGCCGTTGCGGATGCACACGGTGTCGAACGTGATCGCCGGCAACACCGTGTCCGTCCCGGTGATCGTCACGCCATCGACCACACCGGTGATGGCGATGCCATTCGCCGCTTTTTGCAGGGTGAAGCTGAGCGTGTGCTTCAATTGATCATTAATCGTCGCCTTCGATGACGAAGCGACGATGGCCGTACTGCCACTGCCAAATCCACCCGTGCCGCGGACGAGCACGTAGCCGGTGCTGCCACCGGTGCCGTGCTGCACGGCGTAGCCGTCTCCCGCGCTATTGAAGAGCCCGAAGCGGAATCCGGCGGAATTATTGGCCGGCGCCTCGGCGTAGCGAAAAACAAACGTGAGCTTCAAGGCGTCGCCCACGTTCGTCAGCGCGCGTCCGGAGAAGCTGCCGGTGAGCCCGGCGAAGGTGCCGGTGCCGTCATCGAGGTTGATGGCATTGCCCGCGCCCAGGGTGGTATCGGCAGCAAGGGTCAGCGCCGTGCCGCCGGACCACTCGGTGTCGAGCGGATCGCCGGCGTCATTAGCCGCGGTGGGTGTTCCCGTGTCGAACGTGTCGTTGAGCAGCACCGTGGAGGGAGAGCCATCCGCGATCGATACATTGTCAAAGGACGCCACGCCGAGGTCGCCATCCACGTGGCTGCAGACCGCGAGGCCCACGCTGATCGTGGTGGGAAAGGAGATGGTCTTCGACGTCACCTGCGTCCACGCCGAACCATCCGCGGAGACATAGCCCGTGATCACATTACCCACGCGTGTCAGCCGCACCCAGTTGTTCGGCGAGGCATTCAACGCGGGCCCAGCCACGCTCGTGCTCGCGCCACCCGTGCTCGCGCGGTATTGAAAATTGAACCCATTCCCGGGCGTCACCAGCAAGCAGGCCTGCATGGCGCCCGCGGCGGTACCATCGCGCATCATCACACCCGACTTCGCCCACGCATTGGAATTGGCCTGCAGAGAGACGCGCGCGCGGAGGTCGCAATCGCCGCTCAGCGTCTGGCGCACGAATTGAAATTCGTCCACCACATCCCAGATATCCGCCCCCGAACCATAGATGGTGTGGACGCCATTCGCATAGGTGGCCGCGCCCGCTGTGCCCACGGCGCCGACATCGCCGCTGACCCATGGCGACGGCGGCAGGTCGGTGTTCGTATTTACGAACACATCCATCGAATCGAAATTCGCACCCGTCACCTTCGCCAGGGTAGTGATGCGCACGCCGGACGCCGCATCGGCAAAGGTCCGCCCCACGGCCAGCGGTGCGTCCGTGAGCCCGCTGCCGGAGCCGGAGGTCATGTCGAGGATCTGCGTCTTGCCATTGCCCGTGCCCGTCGGCCCCCAGCGAATTTGCACGCCATTATCATTGTAGGTGGCTTGCGAGCCCGAGCGCTCGCTCATGTATTCCACGCAGTAATCCTGGCTCGAAGTGCGCGCAACTTTGAAGCCCCGTACGCCCGTGGCCGTCGACTTGTCATGCGCCGCGATACGGTAGACGCCGCTGGTGGTGACCGTCGTATATTCGTCGGAGTGCAGCCAGTTGAGATACAGTTTATAGCGCGCGTTGTAGGGCGAATTCACATCGCCATCTCCCATTGTATTGTACGGGTCCCCGTATTCGGAAGTGGTGCCGCCGCTCGCAATGGGATTGGTGCCACTGACCGTATAACTCTGCGCATGGTTGAGCCCGAGATTGTGTCCCAGCTCGTGCGTGGCCACCTGGGCGGCATAGGTGGAACCTTCCGCGCGGATCCACGCTTTGTTGCCGCCCACCGTGCCGAGGCCGGCCCAGTCAAAGCCCGGCGTACTGTCGTCCATCAGCACGGTCACAAAGGAATAGTTTCCCGGGGTGTAGCCGGCGGTCGTCGCGGCGGCGAGCGCATCGGTGTACAGCGTGCCCGAGTTTCCGTTGTAGCCGGAAGTGCCGGCGGGCTTGGGCATACGGAGAATGGGCGTCGTCGCGCAGCCCGCCGTATTCACTGTGCAGCGCCCATAGCTCCAGGCCGCCCAGTCATTCGCGATGTAGGGCAGGATCACCGCGCCATCCACCGGCGCGCCCGTATGATCGGAAAAATCGATACGGATGAAGAGAATCGTTTTCGCGCCCTCCGTGTGCGAGGAGGCCGCGAGGACCTCCGCTCCACCACCCGAACCACCGGCGGCGGCTGTCGTCTCGCCTCCCGGCGGCGCGTTGAGTTCCGCGGCGGTGCGCTCTTCCAGCTCCAGCGCGGCATGCGCCGCCGAACAGAAAAGATGCGGATCGCCCGCCACAGAGACACCGGATTCGTCGCCATTCGCCTGCGTGTCCCGCTGCGATGTCGGGCAAAGGACGCTGCCCCCCTGCAGCGCTCGCGCCTCCACTACTTCCATCGGCTCCAGCAAGCGCCCGGCGGTGGGCCGCACGACGATCTCGCGATCCAACTCGTATCCGTGCACCGGCACGCCATAGCGCGACGGCTGGTCGCGGCGTTCGTCCGTGACATAAGCGCGGAGATGCCGCGCACCGACTCGCACTTCGTGCCACTCGGATGCAACCGGACGCGTTCTCCCCGCCGCCGGCGTCGCCGCGTAATGCTCGATATCCCCGCGCGCATCCACCGGGATTTCCAATTGCATTTGGATATCCGGCGGCAAAGCGCGCCGCACGGATATCGGCACCGCCAGCTCGATGGCCCGCGCCGGATTCTCACGCATCATCTTCGCAAACGCCGCGCGCCGCTGTGTCGCAAGTTGAAATCCCTCCCCCGCCATAGCCGCGCGACCTTGCGCATCCGCCGCGGCATAGCGCTCCACCCACGCGTGAAACGCGGCAAACTCTTCTTCTACGACCGGCCTCTGCCAGACGAGGTCCTGGCGCTGCACGACGGCCGGTGAAGCCGCGGCGCGATTAAACGTGGATGCACGCCCAGGGAGCGAGGGAGCTTCCATCTTTTCATCGGCGCGGGCCAGGTCTCGGAAGCCAACGCGCGACTCTCGCCGAGTATTTGGCGCCATCTCGGTGCGCACGGCTGGGGAATCACTCCACCACGCAAAAGTCCCCCACCCGGCGAGGGCGGCAATGACGGACAGGAAAATCTTGGAGCGCATCAGTTGAGAGGGGATGGCTGGCTTCTTAATTTTCTAGGCGATGCCACAGCGATGTAGCTGCGACCGGAAGGTCGCAGACTGCGAGCACCCGCTCGCAGCTACATCACGCGAAACTTTCGAATGTCTGGTGTCTTGATTCATGGAGAGAAAAGGGTGGGTCCTCGCCGTTCCCCCGGCGAGGACCCGGGTTCGGGACGCCCCCGTCAAAAGGCGCCCGCCTGTCCTGTCAAAATTGGCGGCGACGACGGCGCAGGCCGGCCAGGAGCCCGAGTCCGCCGAGCAGGCAGGCAGCAGCCCCGGGCTCGGGGACGACCGTCAGGACGGCATCGTTGCCGTCGCCGCCCGCATAGCTGAGCTGGAAGTCGGCCGAGAAGGCGCCGCTCGTAAACGTGAACGTGGAGCCCGGTACAATGGGCGCGCCGCCCAGCGCAAAGCCCGAGCCGCCCGCCAGACTGATGGCATCCGCCGTCGTGTCGTTGTCGAGGATCGTAAACGTCGTGCCACCCGGAAGACTGGCCGCAAAGCTCAAGCTCAGCTCCACCGGTCCGCCGAAGGCCACGGAGCCCGTGGTATTCAGCCGATCGCTGCTGCCATCGGCGCTGAGTTCAAAGAGCGCCGTCCCGCCATTCAAATTGAGATTCCCCGTTGCGAGCGGCGCAATGCTCGCCCCCGTGGTGAGGGTGCCGCTGGTCAGCGTGACCGCGCCCACCGTGCCCGTGCCGGTTAACACGGCCGTGGGACCATTAATCGTCGTCGCGCCGCTGAGGCTGCCCGTCACCGACAACGTCCCCGCCGAAATCGTGGCGGTGCCGGCGAAGTTGTTCGTGGCCCCGAGAATCAGCGTGCCATTGCCTGTCTTGGTGATCGATCCCGTGCCCGTGATGGGCGCGGTGCTGGCTAGCGTGGCCGTTTGACCGTCGATGATGTCCAGCGTGTGCGTGCCCGAGGTGTTCCCCGTATTGGTCAGCGCGAGAGACACACCGGTGATGCTGAGGCTGGAGCCGCTCACGTTGCCCAGGGTGCCGTCTGCCCACGTGAAAGTGGCCGTGCTGGTGCCGCCGCTGCTGGATCCCTTTTGCAGCGTCGCCGCGCGCAGCGTGCCGCTATTCAGTAAAATGGTGCCGTTCGCCGCCGCCGTGCCGGTGCCGGCCCCCGCAGTATTTTGCCCCAGCGTGATCGTCGTGGCCGTGACGGCGCCGCCGCCCAACTGAAAGGTGGAATTCGCCGTGCGCATCCCGGTGCCCGCCGTGGTTCCCCCAGCCTGGCCAATCACCATGCTATTGGCGAAGAGGGTGCCTGCGCCCATTTTGAAACTCGCATTTACCGTGCCGAAGCGATCGGCCGCATTGCCAATCGTCAGCGTACTCAGCAGGGCATCGAGAGTGCCGGCGGTGACATCAAAAGTCGCGGAGACCGTCTCGGCGCCAAAGTTGTTTTCCACGCCCACGATCATCGTCGCGGCGCTGGCCCCACCGGTGACGCCACGCAGCGTGACGGTCGGCGCTGTCAACCCGGTGCGAAAATCCACCGTGCCGGTTTGCTTCGCCGAGCCGGCAACAGAAATGGTGCCCGCATTGATGGTGTTGGTCTGGCCGAGATGCAGCGTCCCGGTATTCACCCCGTTCGCGAGCCCAACCAGCGCACCCACCCCGAAAAGGGAGGCGGTAATATTCGTCGTCGTTCCCAGCGTCACGATTGTCGCCGTGCCATTGGCCGCGGCGGTGTTGCTGGCGGAAACCTGGAACTGCTTGGTTGGCCCGTTGAAGATGAAATTTCCCAGGCCGGACATATTCACCGTGTTGGTCGCCGTGGCGCTGGGACCGAAGAAGAGATCGGTATTGCCGCTGAGCGTGAGCGTGCCGCCCGTGCCGGTGAGCGTATCGCTCGTTCCATTGCCAAACGTAAGCGCATTCAGCGATTGCGTTGTGCCCTGCACATCCAAAGTGCCGCTGCCGGTGAAGCTCAGCGTCGTGACCGGCAACCGGTTTTCCCCGCCGGCCAGGCGCAGAGTCCCGAGGCCGATGAGCGTATTGCCGGTGTAAGTATTGGCGCCGGAGAGGATGAGGATGCCGCTATCCACCTTCCGCAAGTTCGCCACGCCACCACTTTCGCTGATCGCGCCGGCGATGGTTACCGTGGCCGCGCCATATTGCCGGAAAAAATGATCGCCCGCGCCGCTGAGCACGATCGAACGCGTGGCCGGCAGGGACACGGAGGTATTGGCGATGAGACCCGCACCGGCCGAGATGGTGATTACATTGGCCGAATCGCCAAAGATGCCGTCGCCCGCGCTGGCATTCACCAACCCCGACGTGATCGCCACGCCGCCGGTGAAATTGTTCGCGGTGTTCGTGAGATTGAACAGCGAACTGTTGCTGCCGCCATTGTCGCTCGTATCGCCGAACCCTTTGATGGTAACCCCGCCGGCACCGGTGAGCAGTGCGGAGACCGTTTTGCTCACCGCGTTGGTGGTTCCCACCACGGAGGCATCAATGATTCCCCCGCCAATATTGATGCTCGCGCCGGCGCCCGTGCTCACCGTGGTTCCGGTCGTCGTAGTGTTAAAGACGATGCTGGGGATAGACAGCGACATCGCCGTTCCATTGCCCACCGCCACGCTGCCTCCGCTCACCGTCAGTCCCGTGATGCTCGTCCCGGCATTCGTCAGCGTCAGCGTGTTGCTGCCGAGCTTTACCAGACTGATCGGATTGGCTCCTCCGTTCGTTGCCGTAATGGCATTAGGATAGACGAAATTTCCGCCGGACACATTGGTGGTATCGAGCCCGAGGGCAGCTCCCGCCTTGAACCCACCCGACGCCGTTCCCAGCGCAGAGAGCGCCAGCACATCGTTCGCCGCAAATTCGCCCGCGCCGCCCACGTTGAAGGCCAGCGTTCCACCAGAGTTCACCGTGAGGTTCGCATCCGTCCATGAAGCGGTGGCGCCGTTGTAGAGCGAAGCGGGCTTGGCGAATTGCAACACGCCCGCGTTAACCGTGGTCGTTCCCGCGTAGTTGCCCAGACCGGAGATCACCTGCGTGCCGGTGCCCGTCTTCACGAGCGAGAGCGCACCGCCGGTGTTACCCATCGCACCGCTGAAGGTCCCCGAGGTATTGCCGCCGCCCACGGTAAGCGTCGCCGCCGATCCGCTCGTATTGTTCACCACGCCGGCACCGCTCAGGGCACCCGTGGTTTCATTAAAGCCGTTTGCATCCAGCGTGCCGCTCACGGTCACCGCGCTGCCATCGGGGATCGCTCCCGACGCGCCCAGTTGCAGCGTGCCGGTATTGATGAAGGTGGCGCCCGTGTAGGTATTCGCGCCGCTGAGGATGAGAACTCCCGTGCCGGCTTTCGTGAGCGTGGAGGCGCCATTGCCATTCGCAATCACCGCTCCCACGATGAGTTTCCCTGCGCCAAATTGCTGGATGATCAGATCCGAGTTTGTCGCCGTGGAACTCTTCAGCGTACCGGTTCCCGAGATCGTGTAATCGTCCGCACCGACATAGAGCAGGCCGCCCGTGAGCAGCGTGAGGCTATTAGCGCCGAGACCCAGCGATTGCCCCGCGCCGGAGGACGTAAGCTTCAGCGAATTGTGCGAGTGCGCACCGGCGAGCGCCAGCGTACCAGTCAACGTATCGTTCAGCGTATCCGTCGTCGCCGCCGCGATCATGGTAGTGTAAGTGCTCAGGGCGGTGATGGCCACATCGGCCGCCGTGGTGTTCGCGCTCACCGCCCAGTTGGCCCCACCCACCGTGGCGAACCCGCCGAGGATGCCGTTGTTCCCGAGATTCACGGTATCCGTGTCCGCGATGCTCGCTGCGCCGAAATCAATCGTCGCCCCCGCGTTGCGCGTAATCGCATTCATCCGGAGCACCGCCGTGCCCGAGGCCCGTGTCAGCACCGACGCCCCAGGATTCAGCGTCGCGGATGCCACCACTTCGTTAATCGTGCCCGCGCCATTGGCCATATTCAACGTGCCGCCGCCGAGCGCGAGGACGCCGGCATCCGCCAGCTTGCTGCTCGCCGTGGTGTAGTCGAGCGTCACGGTGCCGCCATTGATGATCGTGCCGCCGCTGTAGGTATTGGTGCCCGAGAGCGTCAGTGTGCCCGCACCCACTTTCGTCAGCGAACCCGTCTGACTCGTCACATTGCCCACTACCTGGCTGATCGTGGTCGAAAAGCCATTCGTATCGATGACCCCGCCCCCCGTACCAAGCAGGAGGTTGAAGGTGCTGCCCGCCGTCAGCGTGAGCGTCGGAATATTTGCCGTCAGCCGCACCGTGCCGCCGCCATTGATCACCAGCCCGCTACCGGTGGCCGAGCTCGTGGCAATCGTGCTCTCGAACGGTTGTCCGGTCATGACCGTGCCACCGGCCAGCGTCATCGTCGCATTGCCCGTATTCCCGCTTGCGGGCAAAATCTTGATGGAGGCGCTGCCCGCGTAGTTCAGCGTGCCGCCCGCATTCACCGTGAGCGCAGATGTAAAGCCACCCTGTCCATTGAGCGACATCGCGCCACTCTGGTTCCACACGCCTCCTGCGTTGATATTCACGATGCCCGCGCGGCCATCGTAGAGCGTACCACTATTCGTCACCGTTCCGGCGACATTCAGCGTCTGGTTGTTGCTGCCGGAGGCGGCGTTGTTTCCGACTTGAATTTGCTTCGCCGCCGCGACCACCACGTTCGAGCCCACTTGAAAATTGACCGTGGTCACGTTGGCCGACGCCGGCCCGATGCTCCAGCCGCCATTCGCCGCGCTCACATCGCCGACGACATTCGTCGTCCCCGCGGTCGCGCTCGTCACGCCGGTGTAGCTTACCGGACCGCTCAGCGTCAGCGTTCCCGTCCCAATCATGCTCACCGAGCCGGTGCCGGTGATCGTGTTTGGAAAATTCACGGCGTCGGTGCGATTGAAGGCCAGCGTGCCATTATTCACCACGGTCCCGCCGGGCAGGCTGCCGGCGGTGCCCCCGTTCCCCACCTGCAAAGTGCCCGCCACGATATTGGTGCCGCCCGCATACGCATTGGCACCGGCCAGGATCAGCGTTCCGGTGTCCGCCTTCGTCAGGCTACCCACCCCACCGATTGCTCCATTCACCGTCATCGTCTTGCCGCCCCACACGCGGAAGGTCCCGCCGCTCGCGCCTAGCTGCACGCCGCGCGTGTTGGGCAGCACGAGGTTTCCGCTATTGGGACCAGTGCCGAAATTGAAAAGCGCGCCGCCATTGAGAATGAGCGTGTTCACCGCATTGCCCAGCGCGCTGTCGTCATTCGAAGCGAGCTGCAACACGCCGCTGGTCACGGTCACATCGCCCGAGAAGGTGTTCACGCCGCTGAGCGCCGTCCAATCCGAGCCGGAAAGCGTGCTGCCATTCCCCGCGACCGTGAGCGCGCCCGTGCCCTGAATCACGGAGCTGATCGTTTTCACGCCCGTGCCCGCGCCACCGGAAATCGCCGCGCCGCCCGTGATATCCCACGCCACTCCGCTGAGCGTCGCCGCGCCCGCGCCGGAAAAGGCCACCGCGGATGCCGTCAGCGTCCCCGTGGAGATCGTCGCCGTCGCCGCCCCGGCAAGCGTCACGGTGCCGAAAGTCTGCGTAAAGCCGCCCAGATCGAGTGTGCTCGTCGCCCCAAACGTGAAGTTGCTCCCCGCGAGCAGCCGATTGTTCCCACCAGTGAGCAGCAGCATCCCGCCGTTCAACACCGTCCCGCCCGTGAAGGTGTTTGCTCCGCTGAGCATCAGGGCGCCATTGCCCGCCTTGGTCAGGCCCGAGCTTCCCGCAATCGTCGCGGCGATCGTCGCACTATCGAGCACGTTGCCCACGGTGATCGTCGCCGTTCCGCCCAGTGTCAGCACATTGGTCGAAGTGCCGCCATCATCCAGGATGTAGCCCCCCGAACTAAACGTCAGCCCGCCCGCGCTGATGGACGTCCCCAATGAGACCACCCCGGGAAAATCACCGAAGACCGCGGTATCCAGCGCGTTCAGGCTGTTGCTCCATTTGAAATTCGTCACCCCGGCATCCGTCGTCCAATCGGCGACACTCAAATTCCACGTGCCGGATCCACCACTGACCAACGCATCAGCCGGCCCGACCGTTCCGGGCGCGATGTCCCACGTGATGTCTGCCGCTCCTGCATGGACCGAAATTCCGGTCAGGATCCCTGCGGCCAGGGCCAAGGTGGCAATGTTGCGGGAGAGAATGCGAGGGCGGTGGAATGGGGCGGCGTGGGTATCGTTGGAGCGGCGATTCATGAAAATCTGGGCACTTGGGTTTTTGGGCGAACGCCGGAAATCTGTCCGGAAAACCGGAAACTCGGTAGTGGGCAAAACTGCCAAGCCCCTGCCCATGGCAGAAATGCAAGTCTCGCCGGTCGCTCGTGCTCTGGCCCAAGCGCGCCTCTTTCCCCGCCAAAGAAAAAGCCCCCGCCGCACGAGGCAGCGAGGGCTTTGAAAAAAACGACTCTTTCTCCCCTACTCCGCCAGCAGCTTCTCCACCTTCCCCGCCAAGTCTTCTCGCGCATTCATATCGACCAACATGCCCTTCTTGTTGATCAGCCACATCGCTGGAATCGCATGAATGCCGTACTTCGTCGCCAGATCCGTCTGCCAGCCTTTGCCGTCATAGTGCTGCGGCCACACCATGCCCTTGGCCTTGGTCACCTGCTTGAGCTTGGACAGGTCGCCCTCCTTGTCGAGCGACACCCCAATAATCTCAAACCCTTTGTCGTGCAGCTTTTGGTAGGTTTCCACCACATGCGGAACCTCGGCCATGCAGGGCCCGCACCACGTGGCCCAGAAGTCCACCAGGATCACTTTGCCTCGCATTTTGGAGAGGTCCACCTCGGTCCCGTCCACCGCGGTAAAAGCGAGCTCCATCGGCGCCGATTGCAGCTTCTTCTCTGTCTCCATTTCCGAAATCATCGCCTTCGCCGCTGCGGCCACGTCCTCCGTGGGCAATTGGCTCAGCTCCTTCAACCGGGCCAGCGTCTTGTCCGGGTCAGCCTTCGCGTCCTTCCGCAGTTGCATCAACTCCGCGCGATAACGCTGTCCCTCGGCGGCCTCTTTCACCTTGGGATTTTTGCTCTCGAGCAGCGCCTGGATATAGCCCGGCTTCATGGCGGCCACGCGGAGCACCATTTGAAACGGCGCCGCGCCATAGCGGTCGATGCCTTCGCCCAACGCCATGGCGAAGGCCTGGATCTCCGCGGGCGTCGCCTCTTCTTTGGAGGAAGTGAGGTCATGCGAAAGTTTCCGCACCAGCACCTTGGGCCGCTTGGCCTCCGGCAACGCGGGATTCGCCAGCAGCGCGGAATAGGCCTGCCCGGCTTCGTCCAATGAAAACGTCTCCAGCTTCATCTGCCCGGAGAGCCGCCGCAGATCGATGAACTCCAGCTCGGCGTCCCAGCGCTCCGGGCTATCCGGAAACTGTTTGATCAACTGCTGGCAAAGATCCTTGGCCTTCTGGCTGCGCTCCGCCATGGGGATCTTCGTTTGCCGCTCAGCTTCCTCCTTCGTCGCGGGATGCATGAAATAGACGGACACGATTTGCTTCCACAGCCCCGCGGCGGAATTGCTGTCCGGCGCTTCCGTGGCCGGTGCGGCCGGAGTGGCAATGGTGGGCTCGGCGGAAAATCCAAGCGGGGCAAAAGGGAGGGCAAGCAGCAGGGTGAACAGTGGCCGTTTCATATGGGCTTTATTATATTGGAACAGCGTCCGATATGAACGCCAGCCGGTAAGTAGGCCTGGACGGCCCGCATGGAAAGCGGAAATCGCGCGCCTGTCTCCGCCTGTCTCCTGGGCAAAACTGCCCATGCGCCGCCTCTTGCCGCATCCCGTGATTTCGCGCCATGCTTGCCGGATGACCGCCCACGGTCCACATGCCCGCTTCCCCGGTGGATGGCCATTACTCTGGTGGTGCGCCCTGCTCCTCGGATGCGCGCTTCCCACCGCGGCCGAGGACGGCACCGCCGCCGACTTGCTGTACCGCAATTGGAACACGCGCGATGGCCTGCCGCAGGATCACGTCCGCGCCTTGATTCGCACGCGCGATGGCTTCCTGTGGCTCGGCACCGATGGCGGGCTCTCGCGATTCGATGGCCTCACGTTCAAGTCCTACGGCCTGCGCGAAGGCCTGGGAGCCGTCTCCGTGCTCACCCTGCTGGAGGCCAGTGACGGCGCGCTTTGGATTGGCACCACCGGCGGCGGCGTGAGCGTTCTCCGCCATGGCCGCATCGAGCATACCTACACGCTGCCGGATGGTCTGACCTCCATGACGGTCTCCGCCCTCGCCGAAGACGCGGATCATGGGATCTGGGCCGCCGACCGCGCAGGCGTGGTTCGTTTCGATGGCCATCGTTTCGCCCCGATCCCCAACATGCCCTTCCCCAAAGGGACCGCGCCGGTCTTGTTTTCCGATCACGAGGGCGCCGTATGGGCCGCCCCCGCGGGCTTGTGGAAATGGAAAGCCGGCACGTGGACCAAGGCCGCGCCAGACGGGCCGCAATCGGCGACCGCATTCTGTGAGGATGCCCAGCATCGCCTGTGGCTCATGGATGCTGGCCAAAAGCTCTGGTGCCAAGAACCCTCCGGTTGGAAATCGTACGCCACCGGCAACCCGGTGAGCGGCGGCTACAACTCCATCTCCGCTGCGTCCGATGGCACCATCTGGTGCGCCAGCTATCGCTCGACGCTCCGCGGATTTCGTGAGGGGCAGCCCATCGCGCCGCGCATTCGCGGCGATCCGTTTTTTGACCTGGTGGAGTCCGTCCTGGCCACGCCGAACGGCCAACTCTGGCTCGGCACGTCCACCAATGGCTTTTATGCGCTGACCCCGCTGCGGCTCACGCCCGGCGTGATCGACGACAAGGAATCCGCGCAGGCGGCCAATTTCATCGGCGCGATGATCGAATCCGCACCCGGTGAACTCCTCCTCGGCACGCAGGGCCGCGGCCTGTACCGCTGGAAAGACGGCATCTCCGAGTCACTGGCCCAGGAGCCCGATTTCAACCGCACGCTCTTCATCAATGCCTCCATCAAGGATCGCGCGGGCGTCATCTGGCTCGCCACCGGGCGCGGCCTCTTCCAAATGCGCGGCGCCCAGCGCACGCTCTGGAATGGCGCGAATCTCCGCGAGACTTGGGACCTCTGTGCGGATCGCGATGGCAGCTTGTGGATCGGCTCCGGCCGCGGCGCGCTCTACCACACCGAGAAAAACCGCGCGGTCCCGGTCGAATACGGCAGCATCATCACGTCCATCAAGGGTATGGCGCAGGAGGCTGACGGAACACTGTGGATCGGCACGCGCGGCAACGGGCTTTATCGCCGCAAAGCCGGTGTCTGGCGCCGCTTCGGTACCGCCGACGGCCTCTTGAGCGAGGTCATCCGCGTCGTCGCCATCGGTCGCCACGGCACGGTCTGGGTTGGCACCGCCGGCGGCGGACTTTCCGTTCTGCAAGGCCAGCGCTTCACGTCCGTCACCACGCAGGAAGGCCTGCTCGACGACACGGTCTCTCAAATCACCGAGGACGACGAAGGGCGGCTTTGGCTCGGTACTCACCGTGGCCTCGCCGTCCTCAGCCCGCAGGAGGCCGCCGCCATCGCCGCCGGCACGCCACCCGCACTGAACCCGCTGGTCATCGATCGCTTCGACGGCCTTCTTTCCGAGGAATTCACCATTGTCCCCCCCGTCCGCATGTCCACCGGACAAGTCGCTTTCGCCACCACGCGTGGTTTCGTCATGCTGCGGCCGGAGGAGTTCCGCATCGATCCCCGCACGCCGCAGGTTTTCATCGAAAACGTGCTTGTCGATGGGCGCCCCGTGGAGCCGGTGGATGGAACACTGTCCCTTCCCCCCGGCGTCCAACGCCTGGAAATCCAATACACCGGCCTCAACCTCCTGGCGCCCGAGCGGCTCCGTTTTCGCAGCCGCCTCACCGGCGCCGAGCGCGATTGGGGCAAGCCCGGTACGGTCCGCACCGCAGAGTATCGCAGTCTCGCTCCCGGCCAGTACCGTTTCGAAGTCTCCGCCACCAACGGCAACGGCTTGTGGACGCCTACGCCCGCCGTCCTCACCATCCGCCTCGCGCCGCATTTTTGGCAGCGCGGCTGGTTCCTGGTGTCTGTCGCCGGCGCCACTCTCGCAGCCGTGGGCCTCACCGTGCGCTGGCGGGAGCGCCGCCGCGCCCAACGCCGCATCCAGACCCTGGAACGCCAGCGCGCCGTGGATGCCGAGCGCGCCCGCATCGCCCGCGATCTGCATGACGACGTGGGCGCCAGCCTCACGCAGGTCGCCCTGCTCAGCGAACTCGCGCAGAGCAACCTCGCCAGCCGCCCGGAGCGCGCCAGCCAGCACGTGAATGAAATCTTCACCACCGCGAAGGAGGTGACCCGCGCTCTCGATGAAATCGTCTGGGCCGTCAATCCGGCCCACGACACCATCGAAAGCTTCACACTGTTCCTCGGCACCTTCGTGCAAAACTATAGCCACACCGCTGGCCTGCGCACGCGCCTCGATGTCCCCGAGACCATCCCCGCGGCCCCCCTCGCCGCGCACGTCCGCCACCATCTCTACCTCGGCACCAAGGAAGTCCTGCACAACGTCGCCAAGCACGCCAAAGCCACGGAAATCCGGCTGCATCTCGCACTAGAAGAACACCGCTTCCGCCTCACCATTGAGGACAATGGCCAGGGCTTCGATACCAGCGCCGATGCCGCCAAGTCGCATGGCGACGGCCTGCGCAATCTCCAGCGCCGCCTCGAGCAGATCGGCGGAAGCTGCACCTACGAGAGCCACCTCGGAAAAGGAACCACCGTTGTGATGGTGGTCCCGCTGGTGGGGTAGCATCTCACATCTCATCAAAAAAATGGGCAGTATTGCCCACATGCCTTCCCGCCCGCGAAAGCTACCCTCCCCATAGTGAACGATTCTGATGCAAACCGGCGCGGCCTTGACGACTCTCGGGCGGTAGAGGATTTCTTGCCCATGTCGAAGCCGGCGGCCACCCAGCCCATCACCGTGGCGATCGTCGAGGACGATCCGCGCATTCGCCGCAGCCTCGCGGCCATCCTTGAACAGGATGCGGGGTTGGAGTGCGTGGTCACGTGCGCCAGCGGCGAGGAGGCCCTCACGTACCTCCCAAAGCTCAAACCCAAGGTGGTGCTGATGGACATCAATCTACCCGGCATTGACGGCGTGGAATGCGTGCGCCGCCTCGGCGGGCAGTTGCCCGGCACGCAAATCCTCATGCTCAGCGTGCGCGAGGATTCCGACGTGATCTTCGATTCCCTTTCCGCCGGGGCCAGCGGCTACCTGCTGAAGCCGCCGAGCGCCGCGGAACTCATTGCCGCCGTGCGCGACGTCTTCGCCGGCGGCGCGCCCATGACCAGCTCCATCGCGCGCAAAGTAGTGCAGTCCTTCAAACAGGCCGGCCCTTCACCGCGCGAAGCCGACAATCTATCTCCGCGCGAAATCGAAGTCCTGGAGCTGCTGGTCAAAGGCTTCGCCTACAAGGAAGTCGCCGCCGAGCTCGGCATCAGCTACTCCACCGTGCACCGCCACATCGAGAGCATCTACCGCAAGCTGCACGTGCACTCCCGTTCGCACGCCGTGGCAAAATATCTCGGCGCCTAAACCTGGAGCCCGACCTCACGCCGTCACCGGGGGCGCTTCATTGGTCACCACCCAGAATGCTCCCAGCAGCCGCACGGCCTCGATAAATTGCAGGAAGTCGACCGGCTTCACGACGTAGGCGTTGGCTCCGTTCTCATAGCTCTTGATCAAGTCCTGCTCCTCCCGCGATGAGGTCAGCATTACCACGGGAATTTGCTTCATGGTCGCATCATTCTTTACGGTGCGCAGGACTTCCATCCCATCCACTTTGGGCATTTTGAGATCGAGCAGGATCACCACCGGATTTCCCGCTTCCCGATTCGCATACTCCCCGCGTTGATACAAATAATCGAGCGCCTGCTCGCCATCGCTCACCACCACGATGTCGTTGGCCACCTTGTACTGCGACAAGGCTTCCAGGGTCATTTCCACGTCTTGCGGACTATCTTCGGCGAGCAGGATTTTCTTCATGAATGGGTTGGGTTGGATGACGGCGTTGCATTCGTTTCCGAGGGAACCTTGAGATTCACGGTAAACTTTGCGCCGGCTCCCGGCGCTCCCTCCGCCCACACGCGGCCGCCATGGCGCTGCACAATCCGCCGCACCGTGGCCAACCCCACCCCATTGCCTTCAAATTCCTTGGCGGTGTGCAATCGCTGAAACACGCCAAACAGCTTGTGCGCATACTTCGGGTCAAATCCGGCGCCATTGTCCTTCACAAAGATCGAGACCGTGCCCTCCTCCGCCGGCTCTGTGCCGACTTCAATGCGCGGCTCCTCGGCACGCGAGCTATACTTCACCGCGTTCCCCAGCAGGTTGGCAAAAACCTGCCGCAGCAACACGGAATCCCCCTCCACCTCGGGCAGCGGCGCCACCGCCCACGCAATCTTCCGGTTCCCATTTTCCGCCGTCAACTCGTCCATCACGCTCTTCACAACCGGGCCCAGATTCACCCGTTGAACTTTCATCTCCGAGCGGCCGATGCGCGAAAACGCCAGCAGTCCATCAATGAGCACGCCCATCTGCCGGGAGGAAGCGCCAATGGTTCGCAGATAATGCTGCGCTTTCTCGTCCAGCTTCCCACCGAGATATTGATCCAGCATCTGCGAAAATCCGCTGATATGCCGGAGCGGCGCGCGCAGATCATGCGACACCGAATAGCTGAAGGCCTCCAGTTCTTCATTCGCCATGCGCAGCTTTTGATTCGATGCCTCGGTCGCTTGGGCGCTGGCGTAAATCTCCGCTTCCATGCGCTCCAGGCGCCGTTGCAGTTCCTCCGGCGGCTGCTCCGATTGCTGCTCACGGAGCATGAAGGCCGTCACATCTTCCACGCGATGGATGATATATTGAATGGTGCGATCGGCGCCGAACACGGGTGAGTTGATCGGGCTCCAATACCGCAGCTCGAAGGTGCCATCCGGCCGCCGGATGTCATACCGCTGAATGGCCATGGTGTCCGGCTGCCCGTTCTTCAGCACCCGCTGAAGCGAGGCCCGCAAATTGGAGGTCCCTGTCGGCTCATCTTCCTCCGGATTATCGGGAAATACCGCGAAAAGGTTTTTGCCCAGGATGTCCTCCCGTTTGGTCATCGTCGCCTGCAAGTAAGCATCCGTCACTGCGGAAATGGTCAGGTCCGGGGTCAGCACCAGACACGCACCGGGCAGCGATTCAAACAGCGCGCGAAATTCCTTCTGAATATTTTCGTAGCGTTTGCGCTCGGTGATGTCCTCGATCGCCAACAGCACAAATTCCGTGTTATTCCCCGGCCGGTAAAGTTTGCGCGCATTCACGAGCATCACCCGTTTACCGATGCGGGGGAACTCAGCCGACACTTCAAAATCCTCGATGGTGTTGTGTTCCGTCTGAATGCGCCCGAGTGGCTTGATCAATGACGGGATGTTCCACGCCCCTCCGGCCAGCGTTGTAAACGGGCGCCCCAGCGTTTCTTCAGCTGCCTTCTGAAACGTGGCATAGAAAGCTCGGTTCACGCCTCGGACATTCAAATCGGCATCCAAAATCACCAGCGGCGCGCGCACGGTCTCCACGATGCTCTCGGCGTGGCTCCGCGCCTTGACGATCATTTCGTCCGCCTTCTTTCGCTCGGAGTAGTCGTACAGCGTCGTCCGCGTCCCCACAAAGTGGCCAGCTTCGTCGCGCACGACCGTTGAATTCAGCAAGACCGGCAGAATACTCCCATCCTTTCGGACCATGTCGAAGGCCAGATCCCGCGCCTGTCCCTCCGTTTTGAATTTTTTGAACAATTCCTCATACCGCGCCCGGCTTTGCGGCGTCAGCAAATCCGCGTGCCGCTTCTTGCCCACCAACTCCCCGCGCGTGTAGCCGAGCCACCGCAATTCCGTATCATTCACGGCTTGGAAGACGCCCGCTTCGTCCACGGAATGGTAGCCACACGGCGCATTGTTATAAAGCTCATCAATCTCCCGCGCGTGGGCGGCTACCGCGCGGATGTCCGCCTCCCGCTGGCGCACGAGACGCTTGAGCAAAAGCAATTCCGCCCCGCACAGCGCAAACCCGATGGCCAGCACACTGACGCCCACCACACCGCTTCGGTCTGCCTGGGCTTGGCGAGCCTCCAGCAACGCAAATTCCTCCGACTTCATTTCCGCAAGCAACTGGTGCACTCCGTCGACGGGCGTATGCGCCAGCCCTCTCATCATCTCCGCGGCTGCTTCCACTCCCTTGGTCTTCCGTGTTTCCACCAATTGCTTCGTCCGCTCCCGCCCCGCTTCGATCAGCGGCGCGATGGCATCCAGGCGCTTTTGCTGCGCTCGATTATCGACTGTCATCTGCCGCAATATTTCCACCTGCGCACTCACCTGCGCAAAACTAGCCGGGTAGGTGGTCGGGAAAGGCGGATCCCCCGTCAACGCATAAGTGCGCCCCTCGATCTGCAGATTCTTCAAACCCAGTTGTACCGATTCCAACTGGCGCCCAACTTCGACCGTATGGCACACCAGCGCCGTCGCACTGCGATAGGAATACACGGCTTGGGCCGCTAACGCGACCATAACCAGCAGACACACTACGGCCGCGAGGATGCCATAGTGGATCTTCTTTTCGTGGGTGAGCGCCATAGAAAGCTTGGGAACGTTGCTACATCTACGTGGCGATAACTTCGCACGGACGCCTGCGAGGGAACAACGATAAATGGACTAGATTGCCCATTTGCAACGGAATCGGATTTTGCCGCGCAAACGGCCCTCCCAAAATCTCGCTTTCCCCCAAAGAAACGGTCCCGCGGCGCGAAAGTTCCGAAGCATGAGGAAGCCGGGTCCCCGCACCTTTTCCAACACCTTCGTTACGATTTTTTCCGGCGAGACAACGTCCGCTGCCGAAACCAAGCCCGGCGACTGCATCTCTCTAGTCAAACTACGCGAACGCGCCTGCGCCCACCGTCTTTTGGCCCGCGTCTCGAACTCGCGCTACGACGCCGACGGCTCAAACCCGCGACTCAAATTGGCCACCGCATCCAGCAGCGCCATCGGATCAATCGGCTTCGGCAAATAGCGGAAGCCATCGCGGAAGCCTGATTCCGAGCGCGCAATCACTCCGGTCACAAAAATCACTGGGGTATCCGCGAGCTCCGGGTCGCGGCTCAGTTCCTCGCGCACTGCGTTGCCATCCTTCTCCGGCATCACCACATCGAGCACGATGACATGAGGGCGGAAAGCGCGGGCCGCATCCAGCGCCGCCACGGAGCGATTCTCCTCCCGCACCTCGCACCCACCCATGCGATCCAGAATCACCGCGAGGAGGCGGGAAAGTTCGGGGTCGTCGTCTACGATGAGCACTTTGCGTTTGTTCATGTCGTGGTGGAGATGAGCAGTGTGTATTCTAGAAATTATAAAAAATACACCCAAATCCTCTAGGGAATTACCCTTAGTTCCCCTCAGCCGGAATACCATATGAACGGGAAGAATCAAGGCACAGGGCGACGGATCACCCATTATCCTGTGGTTTAAGGATCATCGCCGAAATCTATGATGGGCAAACCGCGTTTTCCCTCGAAATGCAGCGCTGTCATCAATTCGCACTTCAAATGCCGCAGCCGTTCAGGCATGGGATTTCCGAATGCCCACGCCGCTCGTTCTCGCGATCGATATTGGCACATCATCCACGCGGACGGCGCTGTTTGATGTGGCCGCCCACCGCCAGCCCGGTGCCACCGCCCAGCATACTTATACCCTGCTGACGGCGGCTGATGGTACCGCCGAGGTGGAGCCGGGGGCCCTGCTGGGCGCCCTGCGCGGATGCCTGGCCGAAACGCTCGCCCGGCGCCGCACCGATCCTTTGCTGCGCGACCGCCCCATCGGCGCCATCTCCGTGTCCTGTTTCTGGCACAGCATGGTGGGCACGAATGCCAAGGGTGAAGCCATCACCCGCGTGATCACGTGGGCCGATTCCCGCTGCCGCGACGATGCCGCCCGCCTGCGCCGCGAGCGCAAGGAGGAGGACGTGCATGCCGCCACCGGCTGCATGCTGCGCGCCAGCTTTTGGACCGCCAAGCTCGCGTGGCTCTGGCGCACCGATGAGCGCCTGTTCAATCGCGTGCAGCAATGGATGTCGCCCGCGGAATGGCTGCAACTCCAGCTCACCGGCGCGGCAAATTGCGCCACGGGCATGGCCACTGGGACGGGGCTTTTCAATCCCAGCACCCTCGCCTGGGAGCCCTCCATGTTGCGACTCGTGAAGCTCACCCCGGATAAACTGCGCCCGCTCAGCGACGAGCCCACGCCCGTGGCCGGCGCGCTGGCGAGCGAGTTCCCGGAGCTGCGCGGCATCCCGTGGTTCCCGGCGATCGGCGACGGCGCCGCCAGCAATCTCGGCAGCGGCGCCACGCGCCCAGGCCTCGCGGCCATCAATGTCGGCACCAGTGCCGCCATCCGCGTGATGCGCGAGGGCCCGCAGGCCTCCGCGCCTTTCGGTCTTTTCTGCTACCGCGTGGATGCGCGCCGCTATCTCGTCGGTGGCGCCGTGAGTAATGCCGGAAATCTCCGCGCCTGGTGCCTGCGCGAACTCAAACTTACTGATGGCCCGGAAATCGAGACCGCGCTCGCCGCGCGTCCCGGGCCGCAGCATGGCCTCAGCGTCCTGCCGTTTTGGACCGCCGAGCGTGCGCCCATGTGGAATGAGGACGACCTCGGCGCCATCCACGGCCTGCGCCAAAGCACAACGGCGCTCGATATTCTCCAGGCGATCACGGAGGCGACCTATCATCGCATCGGGCGCATCCATGAATTGCTCATGGCGCAGGAAAAGACCGCGCCGAAACTCATTGTGAGCGGTGGGATCCAAAAATCGGCCAGTTCCATGCTGCGGCTTGCCAATGTGCTGAGCCAGCCGGTCTATGCCAGTGATGAACCGGAGGCCTCGATCCGCGGGGCGGCCATCCTCGCCCTGGAGCGGCTCGGCTTCCCCATCCCGGAGATCAAACTTTCCCACCCGGTGAAACCGCAGGTGAAGCTCGCGCGGGAATATCGGGCGGAGCGGGAGAAACAGCGGGAGCTGGAGAGTAAGCTGGCGGGTTTTGGGGGGTAGCGCTCCACTGGGAGCAGGACGCTCTCATCCCGAAGTTACGACCGTAGCTGCGACCGGGAGGTCGCAGTCTGCGAGTTCCCGCTCGCAGCTACATCCATGCACTCCCGTCGAACGAAGCTCGGGGCGAGGGCGTCCCGGCTCCCATTGATTACTGCTGCTTCGGAGCCTCTGGCGGCTTTGAATCCGCCGGGGCGGGAGCCGGTTCGGCAGGCTTGGCCGGCGCAGGAGCCGGAACATCCTTGGAGGCATCTGCCTTGCCAGCATCAGGTGCAGGCGCGGGAGCTTTATCCTTCTGGGGAGCAGGCGGCGGAGTCGGCGGATTCGCGCCGTCCGTCTTCGGAGCAGCAGGCGCTTCCGGCTTGGATTCCGGTTTCGCTGGCGTGGACGGAGTCGCTTCCGGGGCCTTCGGCGCGGGATTCGCTCCGGGCTGAGACGGCTGAGCGGCTGGAGATACGGCGGAGGGCTTCTCCTCCGGCTTCTTCGCCTCTTCTGCCTTGGCCTTGGCTTTCTCGGCTTCCTCGCGGGTCTTGCGCTCGTTATCTTCCTGCGCTTTGCGCTCGGCGGCGATGCGTTGGTGCTCGGCAACCAAGCCGAGTCGCTCCTTGTCGTGGGTGCTCAGCCAGGCAATCGCCAGGCAGAGGAACAGGAAAATGCCGCCCAGCCAGCGGGTCACGTTGGCCAGCACGTTGGTCGTCTGCGCGCCGAAAAGATTGCTCGCCGTTTCGCCGCCAAAGGCCGCGCCGAGACCTTCGTTCTTCGGCCGCTGCAGCAGGACGACAAACACGAGCAGAATGCAAACGATGACCGTCGCAATCTTCATCAAACTAATCAGGAGACCAATCCAGTTCATAAAAAAGGGGCGGGAATATGGGGAGATGTCCCCTGCTTGGCAAATGCGAAAATAGGCTTTTTCCCGAGGCGGCTTCTGGAGGCCCCACCCACGATTCCCCTCAATGTGGTCCGCGCTCCTTCCACCAAACCATAAATTCCGGGTTCAGGGCGGACTCTTTCGTCATCGGCGGCGCCTCCGGAAAAGCGAGGCGCACATCCGGCTCCAACCACCGGAGGACTCCAGACGGCAGGGCGGGATCCTCCAATACTTTGCTCAAATCGGAGAAATCCCCGAACCCGCTCTGCAATGCGGAGACCAGGGAAGCCCGCCGCTTCGCGTCCGGCTCGGTGTCAATCGCCGCCCGAAGCTGCTGGCGGGCCGGCTCCCCAAAATGCTTCAGCACCGAGGGAAGGTAGCAATAGTTCCGCCCCCACGGGGAATGCGCGCGCAATTCCGCAATCACCGGCCCGATCGACGACGGTCCGCAGTCGATCAATTGATCGCGCAGCAATTGCCCGCCAGATTCTCCCTTGCGCTCCAAATATGGAAGGCAAGCCAGGATCAGAGAAACGCGGAAGATCCATCCCAAGAGCATCACCACCACCAAGCTGCCCAAAACGATCAGCTTGCCCCGGATCTTCATGCGGGATGGGCCATTCTTTCCGGAGGCGGCGCGAATTCCAACCGTAGCCGCACTGATTTTCCCGGCGCACGCTGCAAGAGCTGGCGCATCAGGCAGTCCGTATGAGCCACCGGACAGGCGAAATGGCTGGGGATGAAACCAGCCTCCACCGCGGCCCTCGCCGCAGGCTGCTGCGTGCACACGTGTGGTCCCTTCTCATCGAGCAGGTAAACCTCATGGTTCACAAGATAGTCGTAAAAGGCGTTGTGCCACAGGTCCGGTCTGTCGTCGTCTTCCTTCTCCTCTTCCGCATCGACAAACCGCGCGGCCACCCGCGCAATACAAGGCTGGCTGGCACTCGCCGCTTGCCAAAGCTCGATGACCTCGCCCCGGGCCGGCTCAGGGAGATCCGCCCACCAGCCATCCACGGCACTCATCCCAAAATCAGACATTGTTTCACGCAGGAGGTCAGGAAGCGGGGTCATCAACATAGGAACGTTTGTTCAAAGGGACGCGTGCAAGCAGACGGCTCGCACCCCCGCAAAATCGGCGAAGACGGTCGCCAAAACAAGCGCTTACTTCTTCTTCCAGAGCGCCACGAGGGAGACGAATTGCCCCTTGGCGGGCTGCAGACCGTTGAGCGGAAAGACGTCGACGTCCTTGGGGGGCTTGGGAAATAGCTCCCGGAATTCATCCTGGCCGCAAATGAGCAAGCGGGGGCCAGGCGTGCCCATCCAGCGTACGGCGCGCTTCTTCTCGATCACCTGGTGGTAGCCGGTGAGCCGCCGCCGGAAGGTCCAGACGAGGCTCGCTTCCTTGAACTGCGTGGTGGTGGCCAGCTCCGTCTCGGGCGCGAGCCCGGTGCTCACATGCGCCCAGATTTCCTCCGCAGCGGAATGGCTGGAGACCCACGGGAAGAGCGTGAAGGGCAGCACCAGCACCACCACACCCCACGCCACGGCCACTTTTCCAAAGGTGTCCAGCTTGCCGTCGGCACCCTCCTTCGGCTTGGGCCAGGCGGAGGCGATCAGCAGGGCCAGCATGGGGAAGGCGGGCAGCGTGTAGTGCGGGAGCTTGGTGCTCACCAGCGTGAAGACGATGAAGACGACCAGGACCAGTGCGCCGAGGTAGCGTGCGGTTTCCTCGCGGCAGCCCTCCCGCCACCAAGCCTTCGCGGTGCGCGGCAGCCAGATGCTCCATGGGAAAAAACTGAGCCACACCGTGAGGAAATAGAGCGGCATCATCCCGAAATAGCCCCACATCCCTTTCAGCCCGTGTCCCTCCATCACGCCCGTGCTGCGGTCGACCACGTGCTTCTTAAAACCCACCATCCAAAAATCCCAATCGGTCGCGAGATTCGCCGGGATACCCCAAGCCGCCACGAGCGCCAGCATGAAAACCGCGCCGAGCGCCGGACTCCACCACGGGTGCAGCAGCGTGCGCCGCGAGGCCGCGGGCGCAAATGGGAGGGCCAGAATGGGCAGCCAGGCGAGCGGTCCTTTCGCTAAAAAGCCGAGCGCCAAAAAGAACCAGAACCAAAAGCGGAGCATCCGCCCGCCAAACTGCGCGAGCCACACGCACCATGCGGCGCCGGTGAAAAAGAGGACCACCGGCATATCCGCCACGGAAGCCCGCGCATGCAAAAACACCTGCACGCATAGGCTGAAGATGAGGCCCGCGCGCCAGCCGGTCGCTTCATCCTTCCAGCGCCGTCCCCAGAGCACGATGAGCACCGCCGTCAGCGCAGCGCAGAGCGCGCTCGGGAAACGGACGCCGAATTCATTCAGGCCGAAGACTTGCGAAGCCGCGGCTTGCAGCCAGTAGCTCAGCGGGGGTTTATCGAAGCGGTAGCCGCCATTGAAATACGGCACGATCCAGTCGCCCGTCTGCACCATCTCGCGGGTCGCCTCGGCAAAGCGCGGCTCGTCGCGGTCGATGAGCGGCAGCGTGCCATTGCCCGCGCAGTGCAGCAGGCACATGGCGAGGGCAAACAGGACGAGACGCAACTTGAAAGAGCGGGACATTGCCCGTAGACATGCCCGATAGCCGCCCGGCGACGCAACAGCGCGCCGCCGCCAGCCCTGATTTTATTTTGCCAGCCAACGAACCACCAACCGCGCCGCCCCTCCCCTCCGAACCGTCCGCGGCCGCGCCGAGCAAACCAAGCGGGGGATGGCATCTGACCCTGCTCCTCCTCGCTGCCATCGCGCTCACCGTGGCGTTTATCGATGATGCGGCGGCGGTGGCGTACTTTTCGAAAGACAAGAGTGATGCAGCGGGGAGCGTGGCTTCCGCGGTGTCCACGTATGGCGATTGGCCGCCGCTGGCGGGGTTGCTCGTGGTGATTTTCGGGATTTCGGTGGCGGGAAAAAATCGGCGCGTGGGGCGCATCGTGCTGGTCATCTTTGTCGCCACCGTGCTGGCCGGCGCCAGCGCCAGCGCGCTGCGGCTGCTGACCGGGCGGACGCGTCCCTCGGCGGCCGGAAAAGTGGCGCCGGGGTGGCATGGGCCGCATCTGGGAAGTTTCAAATACTGCTCGTTTCCATCGGCGCATACCTCGGTAATTGCCGGAGGCGCCGCAGCGCTGATGGTGCTGGTGCCGTGGGGGGCGATCCCCGGCGTGGCGCTGGTGGGACTCATGGCGTGGGCGCGGATGCGCACGGGAGCGCATCACCTTTCGGATGTGGTGGCGGGGGCGATCCTGGGGAGTTTGCTCGGGGCGTGGGTGGTGCGAAGGGTGCCACTCGCGTGGCCGCCGGAGAGGTGGTTTGCGCGGAAGGGCAGGTAGCTCGCGATGCACTGTGCGTCTGTAGCCGTAGCCGGGAGGCTGCGGAGAACGGCTCCGACACCTCTAAAACCATTCTGTAGCGGTTTGCGAAAAATCCCAGCCGTCATCCGCAACCTCCCGGCCGCGGCTAAATCGAAATACTCTACCGCCGCAATTGGCGCACGGCTTCATAGAGGACGATGCCGACGGAGGTAGCGAGATTTAGGGAGCGCGTGCTGTTGGGCTCCATAGGGATGGTGAGGCAGGTCGCTTCGTTGGCGGCGATGAGTGAATCGGGCAGGCCGCGTGTTTCGCGACCAAAGACGAGGAAATCGCCGTCCTGAAACTGGGCATCCCAGTAGATCTGCTTCGCGCGGGTGGTGAGGAAAAAGAACCGGCTATCTTGAGGCTGGGCGGCGCGCAAATCGCCGAAGGAATCCCACAGCGTCACCTGCACGTCGGCCCAGTAGTCGAGGCCGGCGCGCTTGAGCGCTTTGTCGTCGATGGAAAAGCCGAGCGGCTTCACCAGGTGCAAGTGCGCCCCGACAGCGAGACAGAGCCGACCGATATTTCCCGTATTGGGCGGGATCTCCGGCTCGACGAGCACCACGTGCAGCATCCCGCGCTCCCCTCTCCTTAGCGGTAGATGTCGACGAGGAAGATGACCGACTCGCCTTCGCTCAAATTGATAATCGCATGGGGCACGTCCGCGCGGTAGGTGGCGCTATCGCCAGGGCCGAGCTCCGTGGTGTCGCCGCCGCTTTCCAGCAGCACCTTGCCATTTTCAACGGTCACGAATTCGCGCGTGCCTTCGTAGTGCGGATTGCTCCGCAATTCGCCCCCGGCGCGGAAGGTCACTTCGTAAAACTCCACGTCCTTCTCGAGATTCAGCGGCGAGAGCGTGCGGATCTGGCAATTTTTGTCCGACCGATAGACCTGCCCGCGGTCCGAGACCCGCACCACCTGGATGCTCGCCTGGCGCTCGCTGGTTTCGATGAGTTCGCTGATGCTCATGCCAAACGCGGAGGCGATCCGGAAGGTGACGGCCAGCGTCGGATTCGCCTTTTCGCGCTCGATTTCACTGAGCATGGAGCGCGACACACCGCTCGCCTGCGCAAGGTTGTCGAGCGACCAACCGCGGTCGGTGCGCAGCTTCTTTACTCGTTGGCCGAGGTGCTCATTGATCGTGGACGGGCTGATGGCAGCTTTGGGTGGGCGTTTAGCCATGACGGCGCGGAGAATACTGGTTGTTACGAATTTGGGAAGCCGGGACCACGGCTAGAATGCATTTTCCAGAAAACCTGCCAAAAACCTCCTTTCCTCGGGCAAGTAGTTACTTCTCCGCGATTTGCATCTGAGGACCGCAGCGGGCGCCCGCCATCAACCGGCTTGCACCTCGGGCCCCGGTCCCGTACCACCCGCGCTATGAGCAACCCTGTCTCGCTGGCGTCTGGCGCGTGGAGCACGATGCGTTCGTTCATTGGCCGCGGCGCCAAAATCAGCGCGCCTATTACCACCTTCTGCGGCATCATCGCCGACCTCGCCTCCACCATTGCGAGCTTCTCGCTCTACCTCCTCATCATCTCGGTTACCTCCGCGCTCATCTCGGGCTTCATGTGGTTTGCGCGCTACAAGCGCCAATTTCAAAAGGCCGCGGCCGATGGAAACATCCAGCCCGCGGAGATTGCCGAGCTCAGCGAGAGCAATGTGTGGTCGGTGACCTTCGCGTTTTCCGTCATCGCGACCATCGTGATGGGCGGCTTCGTGCTCGCGGCGGACCTCTTCAGCAAGGACGACAAGGGCGCGCTCGCGTCCACCATCCCAGGCCTCGACAAAGTGCAGGACGCGCTCTTCCGCGTGGAAAAGAAAGTGGACGCGGTGAAAAAGGACACGGAATCCATCAGGACCGACACCACCACGCTCAAAACGGATACCGCCCGACTCAAGACGGATACGGCGGCGGTGAAGCAGGACACCGCGAAGATTGCGGCCTCGGTGGAGGAGATCGCCAAGCGCTTCGACGCCATCTCCGGCACCGGCGGACTCCTGCCCGAACCGAAGACACCCGAGGAGCACTACCACAATGCGAAGGTCCACGAACTGGGCGCCAATTTCCCCGGTGCACGCAAGGAATACGCCGCCTACCTCGCTGCCGATTTGGAGACGCTTGACCCGTGGCTCGCCTACAGCGCCATGCTGAAAATGCAGGAAGGCAAAGAGGGCGCCGTGGAAACGCTGCGCTACTTTGCCGACAAGTCGAAGACCGTGTCCTTCCAGGTGGTGCTCGCGCTCATGGAAGAACGCGAACCGCGGCTCGCCAAGCTCCTGGCGCTGCAAAAGGAGCATCCCGACTACGGTCCCCTGCCCTATTTGATCAGCCAGGAATTTTCCGAGCGGAAACGCGGCGACACCACGTTGGCCGAAAAGCGTTCGGAGCGCGAGTGGCTGGAGAAATTCCGCGCCGCGAAGGCCGACGGCAAGGTGGTGAAATACTTCCTCGATAAAAAGGAAGCGCAGAAGTGGCTCGATGATGCCGACGCCCGCTGGGCCAAGGTGAACAGCACGCCCACACAGGTGCTGCAAAATCCGGTGAAAGTGCTCCCGATGCAATCGAACAGCGGCTGGAGCGCCAACCTCATCCTCTCGGATTTCAAGGTGAAGGAGCTGTATTACAAGCTCGATGGCAAAGGCGATTTCGTCTCCACGGGCCACCAGCCGTTCAACAACCCGCAGACCGGCTTCCCGATGGTGCGCATGGACGTCCCGCTGCCTGATATCAAAGACGGCGAACACACGATGGAGGTGCAGTACACGGACGTGAATGACCAAATGAACGGGCCCTACGCGACGAAGTTTTCGCTGGCCGATGCGCTCATTGCCCAAGCCAAACAGAGCCTGGCGATGACCTCCGCCTCGTGGCTGTCCTTCCGCGATTACGACGGCAAGGTGTGGCTCTATTTTACCGGCATTCTCACCTCCCGCCCCGCCATCCAGGAAATCCGCTACTCGGTGGACAATGAGTCGCTTGACAAGAAGTTTGAGTTCGAACCGTCGGACAAGATTGGCATCCCGGGGGACAAGATTTCCGTCTTCGTGCCGAAAGAGACGACCTTCGCGTGTGCGCAGGTGACGTATAAGGACGGGACGAAATCGCCGGTGCAGCGGTTTGAGCGGAAGAAGTAATGGAGCTGCGACCGGCAGGTCGCGCGGGCCAGATCTTCTGGCAGCATCCGCGGGACAAAATCATCCGTGCCCCCACACCGCCCGCCCAGAATAATGAGGGCGATTTGCGAGTTGTGTCCGCTGGTCCTGCGACCTCCCGGTCGCAGCTACGTCATTGGAGCGGCTAACTCCGCTTTTTTACTTCCTCCCAGAGGCGGTCCAGCTCCTCCAACGACATCTTTTCCAGCGCCAGGCCGCGCTCTTTGGCCAGGCCTTCCACGGCGCGGAAGCGGGTGCTGAATTTATCCGTGGCGCGTTGCAGGGCGACCTCGCCATCTACCTTCACTTTGCGCGAGAGGTTTACGACCGCGAAGAGCAGATCGCCGAGTTCATCCTCCACGGCCGTCGCTTCGCCGCTGGCAATCGCGGCTTCCACTTCGCAAATCTCCTCGCGCACTTTCGCGATGACCGGTGGCACTTCGTTCCAATCGAAACCCACCTTCGCGGCGCGCTTCTGCACTTTCTCCGCGCGCATCAGTCCCGGCAGGCCTTCGCTGATGCCGTCGAGCGCGCTGGCGGTCTCGGTTTGGTGCCCTTTCTCGGCGCGTTTGATCTCCTCCCAGCGCGTCAGCACGGCCGCCGAGTCGGCGGCGGATTCCGCGCCGAAGACGTGCGGATGGCGGCGGACAAGTTTCTCCACGATCGCCCGGGCGCACCCGTCGAAATCGAAGCGTCCTTCCTCGCTCGCCATCTGCGCGTGGAAAACCACCTGCAGCAGCAAATCGCCTAGCTCCTCGCGCAGATTCTCGTCATCGCCGGCATTGATCGCCGCGGCCACCTCGTAGGCTTCCTCAATGACGGTGTGCCGCAGGGTGGTGTGGTTTTGTTCGCGGTCCCACGGGCAGCCATCCGGCGCCCGCAGCCGGGCCATGATGCGCAGCAGTTGCTGCAACGGCGTAAAGCGTGGGTTCAGGGCATCCGCGGCGGTCTTCGGCAAAGGCGTCTCGTCCATCGCCCGCGAGCAAGCCGCGCCCGCGAAAAAAGGAAAGCCCGCATTTTACCTTCCGAAAAGTTGCGGGCGCATCAGCGGTTGCGCCGTGGAGTGCGGCAGCGAGCTGCCGCACTCCACGGCGCGCTCTCCCATCAGTCACCCTTCACGCATTTCCTGCCGTTCCCCGTTGAAACTCTTCCGCCAAATGTTCATGCACGTGCGCATGCAGAAGACTGATCGCATCTTCGTCGCCGGGCACCGCGGACTCGCGGGCGGCGCGCTCCTGCGCGAACTCCAGCGCGCCGGCTATGCCCATTTACTCACCCGCAACTCGCAGGAATTGAACCTGCGCGACCGCGCTGCCACGCGCGCTTTTTTTGAAAAAGAGCAGCCACAGGTCGTCGCCGTCGCGGCCGCGAAGGTTGGTGGCATCAAGGCCAACAACGATTTCCCGGTCGAATTTCTGCTCTGGAATCTGCAGATCCAAAACAACCTCATCGAGGCCGCCGCCGACTTTGGCGTGGAAAAACTTCTCTTCCTCGGCAGCTCCTGCATTTACCCGAAATTCGCCCCGCAGCCCATCCCGGAGGATTCGCTGCTCACGGGCCCGCTGGAGCCAACGAACGAGGCCTACGCCATCGCGAAGATTGCGGGCATCAAACTCTGCCAGGCCTACGCCCGCCAGTTCGCCAAGCGCTTCATCTCCGCCATGCCGACGAATCTCTACGGCCCCGGCGACAACTTCGATCTCAACACCTCGCACGTCCTCCCGGCCTTGCTCCGCAAGGTGCACGAGGCCAAACAGCGCGGTGACGCCGAAGTAGTGGTGTGGGGCACCGGCACGCCGCTCCGCGAATTCCTCCACGTGGACGACCTCGCCAGCGCCTGCCGTTTCCTGCTCGAGAGCTACGACGACCCGGCGCTCGTCAACATCGGCTATGGAAGCGACGTGACCATCCGCGCCCTCGCCGAGACCATTTGCGAAGTCGTTGGCTTCACCGGCTCGCTGACGTTCGACACCACCAAACCCGACGGCACGCCCCGCAAACTGATGGATAGCTCGCACCTCCGCTCGCTTGGCTGGAAGCCGTGCATCGACCTCCGCGAGGGCATCCGCACGACCTACGAATGGTATCTCGCCCAGCGCCCGCAGCTGTAGCCGCGGAACTCCCCGTTTCTACACTCAAAGCGCCACATTTCCCCGCCCAAAATCCGGTCGCGGACCGTTTCCGAGACGCCATCTCATCTTTACACCCAAAAACTCGCCGCTCACGCAGGCGTCCGGTTTTCTCATCCGCGCATGAGAACCAATCGGGTCCAGGCATATTGTCCACGCTGCCAGTATTGGCGGCGCTTCTCGCGGGAGGAGATTCATCACGGATTCCACGCGATGCTTACGGTCTGCACGGCTGGCCTTTGGGGTGTGAGCTGGCTCGCCATCGTCCTTGGCCATACCCTGTGGCCCTGGCGCTGCAAAGCTTGCGGCTGCAGCGCGCCCGATCTCACCCGAAAACAGCCCACCACCGCGGCTCTGCCGGCAATCGCCTCCGGCATGGCCATGCCCACCGCACTCGCGACGCCCTCGGATATGGGCACGCCGTCGGGCATCACGCCACCGAAGGTCGCACTACCCACGGCGTCTTCGATCCCACTACCGGAGCCTGAAGCGATGCACGCTGCGTGATTTGCGCGAAACTGCTGGAAATTTAGCGTATATCGCTCCATCCTCCGGCTGCATGAAGTCAGCCCTCTTTGTCTTGTCGTGTCTGCTCCTTTCCGCCCTCGGCGGGCATGCGGCCACCGCCTACGCCGCCTTGGAAATGGTCGGCAAACAGCGCGGGGAAAAGCTGCTCGATCAAGTCACGGAAGTCCGCGGCATCAGCGGCTCGCCGCAACCAAAAGAATGGATCATCGCCATCACCGATAAAGACGCCCGCGGCGGCGTGCGGGAGTTTGGCGTGATGGGTGGAAAAATTGGCAGCGAGCGCACGCCCGCCGGTAAGATTCCCGGCGCGCCGATGAACATGAACCAGCTGAACCTCGATAGCGACGGCGCCCAGACGGTGGCCGAACGTGAGGCCAAGAAAGCCGGTTTCGCGTACGATTACATCGACTTCGTGCTTCACGCGGGCACCCGTTCGGGCTCGCCGGTGTGGGAGCTCCATCTCGTGAATGAGCGCACTGGAGACACCGGCACGCTCATCCTCGCGGCGGATAAGGGAACGGTGCTCAGCGCCGAGGGCCTCACGAATGGAGCGGGCGCTCCGCCTCCCCCCGCCGAGGTGGATCCGCGCCGGCAGGCCAACGGCGCGCAGCGGCCCCAGAAACCGCCGGCGCAGGGCAATTTTTTCCAGCGTACCGGCGACAGCATCGGCAATTTCTTCGACCGCGCGGGCAATCACCTGGAGCGGCGTGGCCGCCAGATCGGTGACGCCTTCCACAATGCCTTCACCGGGGACAAACGAAACACCGCCGGCCCACACCACGAAGGCGACGCGCCCCCGCCGCCACCGGCTCGCACCGCTCCGCCGGCGCCCGCCGGCGCCGGTGCTCCGCCCGTGTATCGCGACGCCAACGGCACGGAATACTACCGGCCGCGCGACTAGAGCAGTTCAAATAAATCTGTAGCCGCTCGGTGGGCGCCGATGCGCGATGTGCCGCGTAGCGGCAACCTCACCTGGCTTCCTCCGAGCGGCGACAACTCAACTTAAACCGCTCTAGCTGGAAGCTGGGGCACGATGGGCGACAGTGTAGCTGCGACCGGCAGGTCGCAGGTAAACGCCACGATTTTTTTGGGCGGCTTGAGCAAAGTCGTAGCCGTCTACTGCGACCTTCCGGTCGCAGCTGCATCCCCTTACTTCTGCCCGCCCAGCATCTGCGCGGGCATCTCCTCGATCTGCACCGTCGTCGTGCCGACCTGCCCATTCCGTAAAACGGAAATCTGCGCATTCGCTCCCACCCCCATCGCGGTGAACACCTTGTTCACCTCGGCATTACTCGTAATCGCCGTGCCGCCGATGGACCGGACCACATCCCCCGGCTGCAGCCCCGCACGCTCGGCCGGCGATCCGGGCGCCACGTCGGAAATCAGCGCGCCGCGCGTATCCGGCAGCCCCAGGCTGCGGGCCGTCGCCCGGTCGATCTCCTGCGTCGTCAGCCCCACATAGGGCCGGATGTAGCGCCCACGGCTCGTGAAGTCCTGCAGCACCCGCTTCACCGCGTTGGACGGAATCGCAAACGAGATGCCCTGGAACCCGCCCGTGCGGGTGTAGATGGAGGAATTGATCCCGATGATCTCCCCGCGCAAGTTGAGCAGCGGCCCGCCCGAGTTGCCGGGGTTCACCGCGGCATCGTGCTGGATGGCTTCCACGCCGCTGTCGCTGCGCGTCCGCCGGCCGAGCGCGCTCACGATCCCGCGCGTCACCGTTTCATCGAGCCCGTAGGGATTGCCCACGGCAAAAACCTGCTGCCCCACGTGGAGCGAATCGCTATCGCCCAGCGGCAGCGGCTCGAAGTCCCCGCCGCTCACCTTCAGCACCGCCACGTCGGTCGCCGGATCGCTCCCCACCAATTGCGCCTGCAGGTTCCGGCCATCCGTGAATTGCACCCGGATCTCCGTCATCCCCGCAATCACATGGTGGTTCGTAATCACGTGCCCTTCCTTGGACACCACCACGCCGCTCCCGAGCGACGTGCTCTTGGCAGCCATCTGCCGCTGCCGGTTCAGGATCAGATCCTCAATCGTCGGCCGGGCCGGCTGCAACACCGTGCGCGACGACGTGATCGTCACCACGCTCGGCACCACCGCATCGACCAGATGCACATATTCCGCGTCCAGCGCGGCCAGCACGGGCACGTCGTCCGGTCCCAGCTTGGGCGCCACCGCTGGCGTAAAAGTCCCGCGATCCCGGTGGTCATAGCGCCACCAGGCATAGCCCGCCAGCACGCCGATGATGAGCAACAACAGAAACCGCCGGAGCCACCGGTCGAGCCCGGGCCCGCGTTCGAGATCTCTGAAATCGTTCATGGAGCTCAACTCAACCTTAATAACCCATTTTTGCCAGTTCGCGATCCAGGAGCGCCTGGAACTCTTCCACATCTCCCGCCGGCGGACGATAGCCCTGCACTTCCGGCACCACGCCGAGGCGGCCCGTCTGGTCGAGATACCACGCGGCCTTCTTCCCATCCGTGAACGTCACGCTGCCACTGACGATCGTTCCCGGCCGCGCCAGGGTATCGACCGAGAGCGAAACGCCACCGGCCGGCGGCGTGACTGCGTCTGGCGAGAGCGGCGAAGGCTCGGCGGCCTCGGGTGCTCCGGCGGCGGCGGCCTCCTCGGGCTTCGGTTGCGGCGGCGCGGGCGGGTCCTTGGGCATCAGCTTGAGGTCGTCCACCAGCAGGCGGGTATCCATGTACGTCAGCCGCACCTGGAATTCCTCCGCGAGGCGATTTTGGATATCGGAAAGCTTCAGTCCGTCGGCGATCCACTGCGCCACTTTCTGTTTCTGCTCGTCGGTCAATTGCATACCCCAAATCGATGGGAGACCCCCACCCACTGGCAAGCGTGTTCTTTGAAAATCAACGGGCCCCTGATCCGGAGACACGGACCTGGAGCCTGGACGGTAACTGGTTTCGCACCCTGAGTATCTGTTTGGGTCATGAAGGGCTAACCAAGACGCTTGGCTCCGGGATCACAAGGGCCGTGTCCCTCTTGGTCAGCGAGCGGAGCGAGCCACAAAGGTAGGGATGGCGCGCCGCTGTATAGACCGGACACATGGCTGACAAGTGTTCGGACACATGGCTGACAGTTTTGCGGGTGATATTTCAAGGGGTCAAAGGAGGGAGTGTTGGCGGGATTTTGCGCAGAGGGAGATAGTGGTGCTTG